>ERZ779861.2147-NODE-2147-length-19469-cov-3.469867_pt1 | contig 19469 bp, 15 predicted proteins | sample MGYA00511558_ERZ779861 | MGnify/ENA primary metagenome ERZ779861 (study PRJEB29588, sample SAMEA2163432) | human gut metagenome | biome: human gut; feature: human-associated habitat; material: faeces | place: Denmark | collected 2008/2010 ...
TAAGCACGCCGCCAGCGTTCATCCTGAGCCAGGATCAAACTCTCATGTTAAAGTTTTGATTCCAGTCAAAATTCGCTTGGCTAATTTTAACCGTTATTACTGTTGTTTTGGTTTTGTTCTGAATGTTCTCTTGAACTTCAAGGCTTAACCAAAAGCCTTTGTTCTTAGAATTTTCAGGGCTTTACATACTGTTCAGTTTTCAAGGTTCTTTGTTGTTGTCTCATTGACAGCTCATTTATATTACCACAAGCAGTTATCTTTGTCAACAACTTTTTTTATTTTATTTTTCGCAACTGAGCTTTCGCTCAACAGCTTGGATATCATATCATAGGCAGTTGTCGTTGTCAACTATTTTTTCTTAATTTTCAAAACATTTTCGCAAATAAGAAAACCTGTGATATTCGATTTTCCCTGCATATGCAGACCAACGTCAAAACACGTTAGAGTTAGAGTTTACCATTTCAGCATTAACTTGTCAAGCGATTTTCACTTGTTTTTTCGCTGACATATTCCATACAGAATCATTGCGCATCCTCGCGGAGCGTTTATCTCAGCCGAAGACCCAACTCCCACTGAGACAAATTTGCTATTACTCGCCACCTAAAGAGGTGGGAGTCTTCTCGACTGAAATAAAAAATTTGGCACACCTAACTCATCACTAAGCAGCGAGAATGCGGTGTGCCGTTTTTCAATATCACAGTTTTTCTCTATACGCTTTTAAATAATCCGTTTCACAACACCCATCAGGATGCTTCCAAGCATATTGTGGTCATACAGCCAGGTCAGCCAGATATTGCTTTCTATCTGGTTCAGGAAAAGTTCACCAATCGCCGTTGCCGAGAACAGTGTAATAAGCAGTGCTGCAATCCAGACGAAAAAGATCCCTTCCGCGCCCCCCAACACGGCACCTGCCAGACGGTTCAGCCCCGATATGATCGGCAGCCGGGAGACCACATTGAGCGATACGGACAGAACACGCAGTCCGCCGAACACGGCTGCAAACAGCAGAAAAAAACTTATAATATTGATCAGGCTGTTTGCCAGATAACGGCTGACGTAGTGGGTAAAGCTGCTTACACCCAGCGCCTCGTAAACTTCGCTGTTATTATTCTCCAGAAGCGCATCCTTTAACTGTTCCGGAAGCTCCATTTCTTCAATAATACTGCGCTGTACGGATGGCGGCGCCGCGTCAGCTGCCTCATTTTCCGCCTCATCGTCCTTTTGGATAAATTTCGTCACGCTGTCCTCCACCGCCTGATAGACCACCTCATTGCTGCGAAGCAGATTCGCGACAGACGGCGCACCAAAATGAACCACCCCCAGCGACAGCACCAGGGAAACGGCCGAGACTGCCAGGCGGACAAATCCGCGGTAATGCCCGTACAGTACCATGGAAACCAGATAGACTGCCACCACCACAAACAGCCAGTTTTCTTTTATATAAGCACCCATTGTCTGATCGCCTCCGCTACGCCCTCTTCCCGGTTCGAAGCGGCAATCCGGTCTGCGCGTTCCTTTAAAAATGGGGCGCCATTTTCCATCGCTACGCCGATTCCTGCTGCCTCCAGCATGGGCCAGTCGTTTTCGCCGTCTCCAAATGCCATCGTCTCCTCCGCTTCAATTCCCAGATACTGACAGAGATTCCGCAGCCCGCTCCCCTTTGTGATGCCCGCCGCGTTGAGTTCCAGATTCCACGGAAGCGAGGAGGTCACCAGAACCTCCGGCATCGCTTCCAGCTTTGCCCGGACTGCCTGCTTGCTCTCCCGGTCCTTAAAATTTAAATTCATCTTCTGCACCGGGCATTTTTTCTCCCGCAGATACTCCACCATGTCAGTAACTGCCCGGCGCGTCGCCCGGATATAGGCGCATTCACGTTCCGGTATCCCGTATTCTTCCAGCTGTGCCAGCAATCGCGTCTCGCTGACGCCGCCCTCCGATACATACATATCGTAAATAACCGGATGCCGGCGCAGCACCTCAATCACCCGGATCGTCTTTTCCCAGCTCAGGCAGCTTTCCGACACCCAGGTATTTTTTCCGAAATCCCGGACGACCGCCCCATTTGTAAATATGCCATAGTGGACGCCCGGCAGGCTCAAAACCTCCTCTGGCACTGCCGAGAGCGCGCGCCCGGGACAATCTCAATCCCCCGCTGCGCGCACAGTTCCATCACCTGTCTTGTTTTTTCCGACACGTGCATTTTTTCATTTAACAGTGTCCCATCTAAATCGAGGGCTATTAACCGTGTTCCCATCTTTCTCTCCCGTATCTCTTTTTACTGTCCACTACCAGAAAACGCTGCCGGGAAGCATTCCCCCGCAGCGCTCTCTTTTACTAATTAGTTTTAATTTTAAAATTTCTCGAATTGTTTTAATTAATCAAAGAAATGTTTCTCTTTCAGAATCAGAAGTCCATCCTTATCATATTTCGATGAGAACAGTCCGCTGAAGGATTTCTTCTCCGCCTTATCTGCAGCTTCCTCGATCAAATCTTCGGCACTTGTCTTGGTAAGCGGTTCTCCGTCCTCCTCCATCATCTCAGCGCGCTCATACAGAGCCAGCATGCTCTTTCCCGAAATACTGCAGTCGATCTCCGATGCATATTTGCAGGCATACTGAACAAACTCCTCAACATCCATATCGCCGGACTTTTTGGACGGTTTCTCTTCCGACTCATCCTCTGGATAATTGGAATACTCGTCGTCCTCGCGTTCGTCTTTATAGCTGTCTTTGTAATCGTCCTTATAATCATCACGATAGCCGTCACGCGCATAATCATCCTCCGGCTCATACTCGTCCTTCTCGTAGTGATCTTCTTCGTCTTCATACTCCGGCTCGTCATCGCGTCTTGCCTCTTCCTGACGGCGCAGTTCTTCTCTCTGCCGCTCTGCCAGACGGCGATCTTCCTCCGCTTTACGCGCTTCTTCTGCCTCTTTGGCTGCCAGTGCCTGTGCTTCTTCCTTGGCGCGCTCTTCTTCCTCACGGCGGGCTGCTGCTTCCTGCTGTCTGCGTTTTTCCTCTGCCTCTTTTTCTGCCTGACGGCGGATCTCCGCTTCACGCTCTGCCTGACGTTTTCTGGCTGCTTCTGCTTCCTGCTGCGCCTGCTGGCGTTTCAGCTCTTCCTCGCGCGCCTGTGCCAGCTTCGCTGCATCGTCTTTCTGGTTTTCACAGCCGATATACTGGAAACGCTCTGCTAATGCCGGATATGCGCGGTGCATCTGCTCCAAACGTGCCTGCGTATCAATCAGAACAACGACCATGCCGGTTTCATCCTGTGTCATCAGTTCTTCCAGCTCTTCCACCGTCAAATCGTCCAGATCAGCTGCATGCTCGACCACCAGATCCTTGCCTGCCAGGCGCTCCGCCACCGATGCGATGCCGCGATGGGAAAGGTTTGCACCGCTGATCTTGGCAACCGGATGCTTGGTTCCCAGCTCGCGGTGAATCTTTTTCAGAGAATCAAGTGCCATCGCAAGACCGGCTGCCGGATCTTCCGCCTCGATCATCAGATGATTTGATTCCTTGATCTCCTCTTCTTCCTCTTCCGGTTCGAAATCCCAGTCTTCCACTATGGTTTCCTCTTCCTCTTCAAATTCATGAATCGGAGCTTCCTCGCCCTTTTCCTCTGCCTCTGCCGGTTCTAGGTCGCGGAGATTCCTGAAAACACGTGTCTCCCCTTCGGATGCGCCCTCTTCCTCATCGTAAGGCTTGATCTTGGACACTTCTTTTGCCAGCGCTTCTTCCGCCTGTGCTTCATGAAGGCTTGCTACTACATCCTCGTCCAGCGCAGTCTTTTCTACTTTCTCGTCCGCCGGTTTTGTCTCGGCTTTCGGTTTTCCAGCCTTCTCTTCTGGCTCTGCCTGCTCTGACTGTCCCTCCGGCTCATTCTCCGGTTCGTCGTCCAGCTCTGCCTCCGGCTCATCCGTATCCAGATACTCTCCTTCCGGCTCCGACTTGCGGTATGTACCGTTCTTGTACTCTTCTTCCACCGCACGCAGCTTCTCTTCGTACTTCTCGCGGTTTTCCACCAGATCCATCTGATATTTCGTCAGCGGCGCATACTGAAGTTTCAGTTCCATTGCCTTGTCCACATATTTGCCAAGACCGAACATCAGCATGATCTTGTCGCAGATCCGCACACAGTCGTCCGCCTGGTTCGCCTGATGATAAAGCTCTGCCAGGTGGTACAGCCATTTCTCATCCAGCTCTTCCTGACAATATCTCTCCAGAGAATTGATCTGCTGCTCTAACGGCGCATCCTTCGCCTCCAGAATCAGGAAACGAAGCAGATACTGGCGCGGGTCATCGCCGGACAGCTCACAGAACTCCCGGTAATATGCCTCTGCCTCCTGAATATTATTTTCACGCAGTGCAAGGTCGGTCAGCTTATATAAAAGCCCCTTTCCAAGCGGCGCTCTCTCATATGCCAGCAATAAAATATCCTTGGCATCCTGATACTCTGCATTTTTCTCATAAATCTGGGAAATCATCGTAAGCAGGCTGGTGCTGCGTACACGACGCCAGTCGATGGTATCGGCGATCTTCATCGCCGTCTCGAAATCTCCCTTGTTAACCAGTTTCTTAATCTGCTCTACCTTGATGTTAAACTCGTATTTATCCATCTTATGCATCTCCTAACTTCCTGCCGCGGCAGAAGTTTTATTGTTACTGTTCACGCATACGTGCCCAGTAACGTTTTATTTGCTCACCGGCTACAGCTCTGTACGCCCATCCAGCGCGCGCAGAAGCGTTACCTCATCAATATATTCCAAGTCGCCCCCGACCGGAACGCCGCTGGCGATTCGCGTCACCCGGATCCCTGTCGGCTTAATCAGCTTGCTCAAATACATCGCGGTCGTCTCGCCCTCCAGGCTTGAGTTGGTTGCGATAATGACCTCACGAACCTCCTCTTTCTGCAGGCGAGTCATCAGCTCCTTGAGCCGGATGTCGCCCGGTCCGATCCCCATCATCGGGGAGATCGCCCCATGCAGCACATGATAGACCCCGTTGTATTTTCCTGTCTTCTCATATGCCGCCAGATCGCGCGTATTTTCCACCACCATGATCGTCTCATGATCACGCCGGTCGCTGCTGCAGATCGGGCACAGTTCCTTATCAGTCAATGTGCAGCACTCCTTGCAGTAACGCACATTCTGCTTGGCTTCCAGAATCGCGCCGGACAAGTGCCTGACCTGTTCTTCCGGCATATTGATGATATGAAATGCAAGACGCTGCGCCGATTTACTTCCGATTCCGGGAAGTTTTGACAATTCTTCGATTAGCTTGCTAATCTGGCTACTGTAATAATCCATCGCTTAAAACGGGAATCCGCCTCCCAGACCGCCAAGGCCACCGGTCAACTGGGACATCATCTGGCTGCTGTCCTCTTCCGCCTGACGGAAGGCCTCGTTGGTCGCCGCCACGATCAGATCCTCTAACATCTCGATATCATCCGGATCCACTACTTCCTCAGACAGTTTCACGGAAAGAACCTCTTTTTTACCAGATACGGTCACGGTTACAGCGCCGCCGCCTGCGGATGCGCTGTACTGCTTCTCCTCCAGCTCTTTCTGCTTCTCTTCCATCTGGCGCTGCATTCTCTGCGCCTGCTTCATTAAATTGTTCATATTGCCCGGCATACCGCCTGGGAAACCGCCACGTTTTGCCATGGTGTCATTCCTCTCTTTCACTTCTTTTTATTTATATTCAGACTGGCTGCCGATTGCAGCCGGTTCTATATATCATATAAACCCACTAATATCATTTATCTGCATTTAATCACAGCTTCTTGCATTACAAAACAAGGCTCATCTTTGGCAAGCTCCACTACACGGAATCATCCTCTTCGACAATCACATCGGTATGGATTGCGTTCTTTAAATCCTCATCACTGACATAAACCGTTCTTTGCGGCACAGCAGATGATTCTAAACGGACTTTAAATTGCAGAGTCTTTTTGTATTTTTCTTGCACTACTTCCTGCAAATTTTTAAGCTCAGGCTCCCGATTGATAATTCCAAACGTATTTTCATCTGTACACACAATGCAAAGGCAGCCTTCGCCCGCCGGTTCTACACTTGTCTTGGGAAGACTGAGTCTAATCGAACCCACAAGCTGGCTCAGGGACGCAATCCGTCCCCATTCTTTCCGCATCAGCATCAGATCTTCGTACTGTGCCGGTGGAAGGGATACCTTCTTCGGCTCAGGCGGCGTTTCCACCACAGCCGTTTTGGAGGATGCCGCCTGCCCCGCTGCCGGTGCAAGGGACGCCAGTTTCTGTAGATTGTCCGGCATTTCCTGCATTTTCTGCTCTAATAGCGTAATCCGCTGTAAAATGGAATCAAGATTCTGTTCCATCGACGGCGTCGTCAGCTTGATAAAGGCAATCTCCACCAGAATCCGCTTCTGCGACGCGTAGCGCAGCTGCCCGGAAAGTTCCGAGAAAATACGGATGTAACGCATCAGCGTTTCCGTATCAACGCCTGCCGCCTCTTCCTTTAAAACTGCCAGATTTTCCTCCGACATATCGAGCATATCGCCCGGTTCGTCGGTCGTCTTGGCAATCAGGAGATTTCGCATATACCAGACGAAATCGTTGACAAGCTGCGAAAGATCGCGCCCCTGGATGATCATTTCCTCAATCTCACGGATGCACGCCTTCGTATCACTTGCAAGCACCGCCTGAAACAGCTTGCTGAACACGCGGTTATCGACCGCGCCCAACACCTCGAGCACATTGTCATACGTCAGCTTTTCCCCGAAATGGAACGCCACGCACTGATCGAGAAGACTTAACGCATCTCGCATCGAGCCATCCGCCGCACGTGCCACATACCTAAGCGCCCGATCGTCTACATCGATCTGCTCCGCCTGCGTCAGCTCCGCCAGCCGTCCCGCGATGGTATCGATCGAGATCCGCTTGAAATCATATCTCTGGCACCGGGACAGGATCGTGATCGGGATCTTGTGGACCTCCGTCGTCGCCAAGATAAATATAACGTAGGACGGCGGTTCTTCCAGCGTCTTTAAGAGCGCATTGAACGCGCCGATCGAAAGCATATGAACCTCGTCAATGATGTAGACGCGGTAGCGCCCATCCGTCGGCGGGTACTGCACCTGCTCCCGGATATCGCGGATATTTTCCACACCATTGTTGGATGCCGCATCGATCTCCACCACATTGAGGGAAGCTCCTTCCGCAATCTGGCGGCACATACTGCACTCGCCGCAGGGGCTGCCGTCCACCGGATGTTCACAGTTGACTGCCCGTGCAAAGATCTTGGCAATACTCGTCTTACCGGTTCCGCGCGTCCCGCAGAAGAGGTACGCGTGCCCGATCCGCCCGGAGTTGATCTGATTTTTCAGGGTCTTTACGATATGGTCCTGACCCCGGACCTCTTCAAAGGACGTCGGACGCCATTTTCTGTACAGTGCTGTATATGACATAAACTACTACTTCCTTACTATTCGTCGCCGAAGCTGATGCCTACATCCTTAGCTTCCCGGATAATATCGCTCTTCGGATCGACCATCTTTAATTTACCGGCAATGTCCGCGAGCGGAATTTTTTCAATCTTATTGTTGTTTAAAGCGACCATATAGCCGTATTCTTTGCGGCGGATCATCTCTGCTGCCTCCGCGCCGAGGCGCGTCGCAATCACGCGATCATACGGGCATGGCTCGCCTCCGCGCTGCATATGCCCCGGAACCGTCACACGGATCTCCTGCCCCGTCCGCTCGGAAATCTGGGCGCCCAGCTCGTAAGCGACCGACGGATAAACCGGTCCATTTTTCTTCTTTTCTTTTAATTCTTTCTTGGTCAGGGCTGCATTTTCCTTGGAAATCGCGCCCTCTGCGACCGCCAGAATCGTGAAATTCTTGCCATTTTTAGTACGGCTGCGGATCGCATTTACCACCACATCAATATCATACGGGATCTCCGGCAGGAGAATGATGTCAGCTCCGCCCGCGATGCCTGCATAGAGCGCCAGCCATCCCACCTTGTGGCCCATGATCTCCACGATGAAGACTCTGCCATGAGACGCCGCCGTCGTATGAATACAGTCGATGGCATTGGTCGCCACATCAACCGCACTATGGAATCCAAACGTAAGATCGCTGCCCCAGAGATCGTTGTCTATGGTCTTCGGAAGAGAAACGATATTGAGTCCTTCCTCCCGCAGCAGATTTGCCGTCTTCTGGCTGCCGTTGCCGCCTAAAATGACGAGGCATTCCAGTTTCAGCTTGTAATAGGTGTGTTTCATCGCTTCCACTTTATCCAGACCGTTCTCGTCCGGCGTCCGCATCAGCTTGAAAGGCTGTCTGGAAGTTCCCAGAATCGTACCTCCGCGTGTCAGAATCCCGGAAAAATCCGACTGTTTCATAATCCGGTAGTCTGCATACATAAGACCTTTATAGCCGTCTTCAAATCCAACTATCTCTATGTCATCGAACATCTTGTACAGCGATTTTGCCACGCCTCGCATCGTCGCATTTAAGCTCTGGCAGTCGCCGCCGCTGGTTAACATACCGATTCTTCTCATGAGCGCTTTCCCTTTCTTCATAACCGTCCAGTACCTTCACAGTTACCCTTATTCTAAGTTTCCAACAACCCCCATATCAGGATAAACTACACCCATTTTGTAATTATAATACAATCATATCCCGCGGGCAAGAAAAAATTCCTTACAAATATCATAGACATAAAAATACCGGGATACGCGCTTTTAATCTGCTCCGGCACGGTATTCCTACCCCTTGGCAAATCAAATTCCACATATCCCGGCTATATTCACACACCTGCAAAAATGCTTGTTTCTGTATCTATTATTTTCTATTTTTTATTTCATAGGAAGCAATTTCCTATGAAATAAAAAAATCCGCACGCCCGGCTTCGAACGTATGCCATGGACGTTACCCTGACAGTTAACTCAGTCCAGGCTGCCTTGCGGCACACAGAAGCTTCTGCTTAGTGCTGCTGCATTCCTGCCCTGACACGGTTCACAGATTTCTGTTGCGCAAGACCCAGACTTCAACGCCACTTTTCAGGGGCAGCCCCACAGTAAAAACGCCCTCGGTCGGACAACACCCCTGCTATAGCGGATTGCAGGTACAGGGCACCGCTAACTCCCCGGCTGTGCGGAAACTTTATGACTTGGTCTTATATGACGGAATGACCTGCAGACCGTCAGCCTGTTTAGTATACATGGCAGCCGCCGTTTTGTCAAGCCGGAGCTTGACTAACAAGCATTGTATAAAAATACATTTTATTGTTTTTTTATCATTTTTTATCCCAGAATCTTGCAACAGAAGAAAGAAATTATTATAATAGGTATAAATCTAGCGACTGCAAAAAGTCAAACAGTTACTAAATCATAAAATTCTGTAAGATTGGAGCAACGATTATGGAAAAGAAAAATATCGACTGGAGCAACATCGGTTTCGGCTATATGCCAACGGATTACCGCTATGTTTCCATGTACCAGAATGGTTCCTGGGACGAAGGCGCCCTTACCTCCGACCCGAATATTACCCTGAATGAATGTGCCTGTGTTCTGCAGTATGCACAGACTTGCTTCGAGGGTCTGAAAGCGTATACGACCGAGGACGGCCATATCGTTACGTTCCGTCCTGACTTAAACGGCGAGCGTATGGAGAATTCCGCAAAAGGTCTTGAAATGCCGCCATTCCCGAAGGAGCGCTTCGTAGACGCCATCACAAAAGTAGTAGAAGCCAACGCAGCATTCGTACCGCCGTATGGTTCCGGTGCAACCCTGTACATCCGCCCGTATATGTTCGGTTATGATTCCATTATCGGCGTTAAACCGGCAAACATCTATCAGTTCCGTGTATTCTGTACACCGGTTGGCCCGTACTTCAAGGGCGGCGCTAAACCGATCACCATCCGCGTCAGCGATTTCGACCGTGCAGCACCTCACGGAACCGGTCACATCAAAGCCGGATTAAACTATGCGATGAGCCTGCATGCGATCGTCGATGCTCATAAGAACGGTTTCGATGAGAACATCTACCTGGATCCGCAGACACGTACCAAGATCGAGGAGACCGGCGGCGCAAACGTTATCTTTATCACCAAAGACGGCAAGCTGGTAACTCCGAAGTCCAACAGCATCCTTCCGTCTATCACACGCCGTTCTATCCTGCAGGTTGCAAGAGATTACCTTGGCATGGAGACCGAAGAGCGTGAAGTATACTTAGACGAAGTAAAAGATTTCGCAGAGTGCGGTCTGTGCGGTACCGCAGCTGTTATCTCCCCGGTTGGCAAGATCGTTGACCACGGCAAGGAAATCTGCTTCCCGGCAGGTATGGAGAAGATGGGTCCGGTTACCCAGAAACTCTACGAGACACTGACCGGCATCCAGATGGGTCACATCAAAGCTCCGGAGGGCTGGATCCACGTAATCAAATAAGGACTGTATTTTTCGGTTTGAATGGGAAATATGGAATACAAAAAGCTGGTGGAAATCATTCACCAGCTTTTTCTTCTTTCTTCTTTTTTCTCTTTTCACGCAATTCTTTGAAAAATTCTTTCAACATCATCGAACATTCCTCGCCCAAAAGTCCTTCTTCTGTCTCCACCTGATGATTGAATCCTTTTTCATCCAGAAGATTCAGTACCGAACCGGCGCAACCGGCTTTCGGGTTCATGGAACCGATGTAAACTTTTGGAATCCGCGCCTGCACGATCGCCCCTGCACACATCGGGCACGGTTCCAGCGTCACGTACAGCTCGCATTCTTCCAGGCGCCAGTCGCCCATGCGCTTGCACGCTTTTTTGATTGCCGCGATCTCCGCATGTGCCAGCGCGCTATGATCGACCATCCGGCGGTTGTAACCCCTGCCGATGATTTTGTCCTCATACACGATCACGCAGCCGATCGGCACTTCTCCGAGCGCCCAGGCTTTCTTCGCCTCGCGGATCGCCGCTTTCATATATTTCTCTTCCCGTGTCAATTTTGCTGCCACTGTTTTTTCCTCTTTCTTGTTTTATATATTTCTATCTTTTTCCTCCGTTTAAATTTATCCGCTTCCAACAACAGACATCCTTATCCCAGTTTCCCGGCAAGTTTGCTCCGCTGCCAACCAAACACCTGAAAACATTTGACCCGTGTCCATCCTACCCAGAAAAGCTATCCTTTGTCAAGCGTTCTCTAAAAGGATCGACCGGCTTTTATGTAAAATTCAAATCCGTATACCAATACCCGAACCGGCTGTCGCGCGGCGGCTGGCGGGTGGAACGGACAAAGCGGTCAAAGCCGAACATCGCCGCCATATATTTTTCATTGTTTCCATAATGTCCCGGCACGCCCAGAATGTAGCGCCCCCGTTCGCCGGGTTTCCCCAGTCTCGCCAGAATCAGATATCGGTAGTTGTAATAACCGTGCAGAAGAAAGCTGTTATTTCCATACACCCAGTTTTCCCGCGGCAGAAGCCCGATATCCTGCGGTTTGATTACCAGAATCTCGCAGCCGCCGGCGCATTCGAAGGCGGTTACTTTCGGATAGGTAACGCGCAGGCGGTCCCAGAGAATCTCGGCGGGATCTTCTTTGGGAAATTCCTTGGAAGAATCTGGTTGCGGTTGTTTTTGATTTTGAGAGCCTGGCTGAAATGCTTCTTGATGGTCTGGTGGAGAATCTGGAAGCGCCTCTTTCCGGACCTCCCGGGTGGATTCTTGAGAATCTTTCCGCCGTGCTTCTGTCTGTGCTTCCTGATAGGATTCCTGAAAACTTTCCTTCGGTGTCTCCGTTTGCACTTCTTGAGTGGATTCCTGAAAACTTTCCTGCGGTGTTTCTGTTTGCGCTTCCTGAACAATTTCTGCCTCTTGATGATCGGATGTTTCTGAGATATCTGGAACCGCTTCCATGGTTTCCGTGTCCTCGAAAATCTCCAGGTTTGAATCCTCCAGCTTTTCTGGCTGGGGCTGGCTGATTCCGAAGTCCGTTTCGTTTATATTCACAGCTTCTTTCTTCTCTGTCTCCGTGGATGTGTCCTGACTCTCCATTTCTCCCGACCGGGTAAGTTCTGACGCCTCATCCAATTTTTCTTTCCCTACAGACGCGCTGTTCACTTCCCCAGATACATTCTCTGCCAGTTTCCGCGTTGCCTCTTCCTTCTCCGCTTCCTGCTCCCGCACTTTCTCAGCAGTCACATCCGCCAGCTCAACCTCTGCCGCATGCGCGACAGCATCTTCCCAGATCGTCGTATAGGCACGCCATGCGCTGTCCGTCTCATGAAGAGTCAGACCACAGCACTCTTCCATATTGCAGCCGCTTCCTTCAATATTTTCACAATTGACGACGGCACGAAACTCCCCATTTCCGCCACGGACAAACAGGGTGCCGATACGGATCTCCTCCTGCCCTGCCAGAAGATATACGCCGATCGGGCTGCCGCCCGCAAAGACACGGCGGACGCTGACCTGAATCCGACAGGAAGTTCCCCGCGTCTCCAATTTCGCAAATCCCGTATTTTTCCCTTTGATTCCGCCCTCGTATGCATAGATATATGATATTAACCGATGATATACAGACATGTTTTCACTCCTTTGCTTTGTATTATATGCAAAAGAAGCGCCGGTTTATGACAGGATTTCTATATCCTGATATAAACCAACGCTGCAAATACGTCCGTATAACGCAAAATCGGGAACAGTTAAAAACTGTTCCCGATACTGCCGGCGACCGGAATCGAACCGGTACGAAGTTTAACCCTCGCAGGATTTTAAGTCCTGTGCGTCTGCCAGTTCCGCCACGCCGGCATCATGATTACTCATGACTGGCACAAAGCCAAATGGATGGAGGTGGATTCGAACCACCGAAGCGAGACGCAACAGATTTACAGTCTGCCCCCTTTGGCCACTCGGGAACCCATCCAAAATTGCTCTGACAGTTGAAGATTATAACATGGCTGTCTCAAAAAAGCAAGTGTTTTTATATATTTTATTTAATATTTTTATTTCCATTTTTTCCTGCTTTTGATTCTTCTCGTTCAACTGCCAGAAATCATATATCTTGTCGAAGCCGCATTTCCTACAATGCCGTATCATTTCCCGTCAAAACGATACTTCCGACCGGTGGGATTTTCACCTCGATATAGCCGTCCTTTACCTCATGTTCAACCTGTCCGGCGTTGTAACCGTCCTCATAGGTCATCATTTCCCGGCGCAGAACCGCCCCGTCGCGCGCCCCGATCTGCCAGACCGGAATCTTGAGCGTCAGCCAGTCATCACCTGTATTGACCGCCGTCACTCCGCAGCACGCGCCGCCAGCTCTCTGAGCACTCTGAAAACGTCCATAGGCAATATAGCCATCTCCCGCCGCCAGCGCTTTCAGGGAACCATTTCTAAATGCCGGACAGCGTTTCCGGATGCCGCTCATGTAGCGGTGGAACTCGATCAGCTCCAGGTTTTCCCCGCCCCACGGGTACGTCCGGCGGCTGTCCGGATCGGTCCATCCACAGACGCCCGCTTCGTCACCGTAATAGATCGTCGGTGCGCCCGGCCAGGTCATCTGCATGACAACACCCTGGCGGAAAATGCCATAGCTGATGCCTTCCTCCGCTGCTTTTGCACCTGCCGACGCAAGACGACCCACCCGGCGGTTTGTCCGCGTCATAAAGCGGGAGTGATCGTGGTTGGACAGCTCGTTCATCGCACACTGCACGGAAGCCGTCGGCATTTCACTCATATGGTAGCGCATCGCCTCAAAAAAGGCGCATCCATCCCCAAACAGCGCCGGATTTTCTTCGTCACTGTGCTTCTCCATCCCGGTCAAAAACCATGACAGCGGCTCCATAAACGCATCATAATTCATGACCGTATCCCACTGATCGCCCTTCAGCCAGTCATACGGGCTGCCATAATGTTCCGCGATCATGACCGCCTCTGGATTTGCCTCCTTGACTGCCGCGCGGAAATCACGCCAGAACTGATGGTTCATCCCGGCGCTCCGACCCAGATCTGCCGCCACATCCAGCCGCCAACCATCTGCTCCAAACGGCGCCGACACCCATTTTTTCGCAATCCCCAGAATGTACTGGTACAATTCCGGCGATTCTTCGTAATTGAGCTTCGGAAGCGTCGCGTGTCCCCACCAGCCGTCGTAGCTGTCATTAAACGGCCAGGCATTTTCATTGTGGAACTGGAAAAAATAGCGATACGGGCTGTCTGCCGAGACATATGCCCCCTGCGGATAGCCGCCCGCGTGCTGGTACAGAAGTTCCGCATCCAGCCATTTATTGAAAGAACCACAATGGTTGAACACACCGTCCACCAGCACCCGGATTCCCCGCTTGTGTGCTTCCTCAATCAGGCGGGCAAAAAAGGCATCGCTCGCCTCCAGGTTCTGCTCATCCGCCGTCCGCGTCATATATTTATGTGCGCGGTCATTGTCCGTATCTTCCGGGCACACCAGCCCGTCTGCGTCCTCCAGAATCACTCCATAATGCGGATCGATATGGTCGTAGTCCTGACAGTCATACTTATGGTTCGACGGTGATACAAATACCGGATTTAAGTAGATTGCTTCTATCTTGAGACTCTTTAAATAATCAAGTTTATCTAAAACACCCTGCAGATCACCGCCGTAAAACCGTCCCACATCGAGTGTACTGATCGGTTCCTTCCAGTCTGTCACCCGGGTGACCGGCTTTTTCAGATAAATATATTCATTGGTTTCCGTATCGTTTGTAGGATCGCCGTTGCAGAACCGATCCACATAGATCTGATACATCAGCGCGCCCTTGCTCCACTCCGGCACATGAAATCCCGGAATCAGGCGGAACGGGTGCGCCGCCGCATCCTCTGTCAGCCCGATCCGGTTGTAAAGACAAACGTTCTCGCCCCAGGTCACCTGAAATACATACGAAAATGTTTTCGCTCCCAGAGTCAGCGCACAGCTGTAGTAATCAAAACGGCTGTCTGACTTGTCAGCCATACCGCTACCATCTATGCCTCGATTTGTATCTGTACCGTTCCCAACGCTGCCAGCACAGCACTCCCACGAAAGCCGTTTCATCTGCCACTCCTGCAAAAGCGCCCCGGTCTCCGGGTCACATTCCAGCAGTACAACCGCATCTGCTCCATTTTTCTCTGTTCTGAAATAAAATGTAACGACTTCACCCGCATCTGCCTCCGAAGGACAACGGTAATCCTCTGTCTCGTCGCAAAATAGCGCGTCGCGATTGATCTGCTCCATCTGTTTCCCTTTCCAGCGGTTTCACCGCTTTCACAATCATGTTATTTTCTGCCCATATTTTACAGGATTTCCCAAAATTACACAAGTTATTTTCACACCCCTAATTTTAGGTAATAAAAAAGAATGTGCCTTGGCACATTCGGGCGTCTCGCGCGGTCGCTTGCGACATGTTTCTGCTTCGCGCGAGTGTGCATCCTCGCGGAGCGTTTTTTGTTTCATAGGACGTAATTTCCTATGAAATAAAAAAGGTCAGCGGGGTAGCTGACCTTTTTAGGAGAAGGTATTTCGTTTTATGGGGTGTAGCAAAAACTATATAATGTATTGGGGGGGTTACGTCTATTATAATAGCATAGGAGCGGAAATAAGTGTGCACAAACATCGTTTTATTTCGATTTCTTTTTTGTGCAAATCAACACTCTCTCCCGAAATGTCCAGCAAAATCCGCCTGAAATTTGCATAAAAGAAGGTGCCACCACTGCCATTTCCATCTATCCGATGGCTGTCCGGGATGTCTCCCGCACATTCTGGCAGCTGACTGGCACCTTTTTTCAGGCTTATTTGCAGACCTGTTTCATGCTTTCAACTTTTTATGCTTCTGTCACCGGAGTTTCAGCTTCCCCTGACGGCTTTTCTCCATCCTGGAACAGCGCTTCAAACTCAGCCTGACCGATCTTCTCTTTCTCCATCAGCAGGGCACAGCAGGAATGAAGGACATCCTCGTGATCGAGAATGATCTGTTTTGCCTTGGCATAGCATTCGTCGATGATGCGTTTTACCTCGCTGTCGATCTCGCTCGCCACTTCCTCGCTGTAGGTTCTCGTATGCGCCAGGTCGCGGCCAATAAAGACCTCGTTGTTGTCTCCACCGTAGTTGATCATGCCCAGTTTTTCTGACATACCGTACTCGGTTACCATCGCGCGCGCCATCGAGGTCGCCTGCTTGATATCCTGGGAGGCGCCGGTCGTGATGTCGTCAAAGATAATCTCCTCGGCGATTCGTCCGCCCAGCGAAACCATGATATTTTGAAGCATTCTGCCCTTCGTCATATGAAGCTCATCCTGCTCCGGAAGCGGCATCGTATAGCCTGCCGCACCGACACCGGTCGGAATGATCGAAACGGTGTGAACCGGTCCCACATCCGGGAGGACATGGAACAGAATCGCATGACCCGCCTCATGGTATGCGGTAATCTTCTTATCTTTCTCGGAAATCACCTTGCTGCGCTTCTCAGCACCGATTCCCACTTTAATAAAGGCTTTCTCAATATCCGTCTGGGTCAGGAACTTACGTCCCTCTTTTGCGGTATTGATCGCCGCCTCATTCATCAGGTTTTCCAGATCGGCTCCGGTAAATCCAGCGGTTGTCTGCGCGATGCGGTGTAAATCCACATCCTCGCCCAGCGGTTTTTCCTTCGTATGGACGCCGAGAATCTCCTCGCGTCCCTTGACGTCCGGTCGTCCGACTGCCACCTTTCGGTCAAATCTGCCCGGCCGCAGAATCGCCGGGTCGAGAATATCTACGCGGTTCGTCGCCGCCATGACGATGATGCCCTCATTGACTCCGAAACCATCCATCTCAACTAAAAGCTGGTTGAGCGTCTGCTCGCGCTCGTCGTGACCGCCGCCCATGCCGGTACCACGCTGTCTGGCAACCGCATCGATCTCATCGATAAAGACGATACACGGGGCATTTTTTTTGGCTTCCTCAAACAGGTCGCGGACACGGGATGCGCCAACACCGACGAACATTTCAACAAAATCCGAACCGGAAATCGAGAAGAACGGAACGCCTGCCTCACCCGCCACCGCTTTGGCAAGCAGGGTTTTACCGGTTCCTGGAGGTCCGACTAAGATCACGCCCTTCGGGATGCGCGCCCCGACGCCAGTGTATTTCTGCGGATTTTTCAGGAAATCTACAATCTCCTCCAGTTCCTCTTTCTCCTCTTCCAGACCGGCAACTTTGGTAAAGTTGACCTTGCTGGTCGATACCATCCGGGCACGGCTGCGTCCAAAATTCATCATCTTGGCATTTGCCCCGCCGCCGGAACGGGAATTGATAAACATAAACAGGAAGATCAGGACGCCTGCGGACAAAGCGATCGGCAAGATCACCGTCATAAAATAGCTATCCTGGCGGACGCTGGTGGTCGTGTACGGAACCCCCGCCTTGCGCAGCGCCATCTCTACTTCCTTCACGTCCAGCACATTGAATTCCTCCCGGTCGCCGGAGGTTGTCTCAAAAACAACCTCACCGGTCGGCACCTCGCGGTTCGGGCGGATCTGTGCGCTCTCTACGGTCTTATTTTCCAGATATACCATGAACTCCGGATAGCTTAATTCCCGCTCCGTCGCCATTCCAGGGACTTTCAACGAGAAAAACATGATAACGAGCAGCATGAGGATCAGAAGCCCCACGCCTCCCATCGACTGACGTTGTTTCAACTGGCTTCCTCCTTATACTTCCACAACACCGATGTACGGCAGGTTGCGGTATTTCTGATCGTAATCCAGGCCGTAACCTACGACAAACTCATCCGGGATTGTAAAGCAGGTATATTTAACCTGAACCTGTTTTTTCACGCGGCGCTCCGGCTTGTCAAGCAGGGTGCACAGCTCGATATTTTTCGGATTTCTCTGTTTTAATACCTCGATCAGATATGCCAGGGTGCGTCCGGAATCGATGATGTCCTCCACGATGATGACATTCTTGCCCTCCAGCGGCTCGTCCAGATCCTTGATAATCTTTACCACACCGCTTGACTTGGTGCCGGAACCGTAGCTGGATACAGACATGAAATCCAGGGAAACCGGAATAGTCAGGCGTTTTGCCAGTTCACAGGTAAAGAATACGCCGCCCTTTAAGATACAGATCAGGTGGACTTCCTTTCCCTCATAATCTTTGTTGATCTGTGCTGCCACTTCACTAATCTTCTTATTTACTTCTTCTTCCGTTAATAATACACGAATCTTATCAGCCACTGCTTTTTCCTCCGTTAAATTCCACCTCAAGGATGGTTTTTGTCTGTTCTGTTATCTTATAATATGCGCTGATCCGGTGCCCCACTATCCACAGGATATGTTTTTCTTCCGCCAGAAGCCAGATTTTCTCCCGCTCCTGTCTCGGAATTTTCTCATCGATCATCCAGGATTTCAGCGTCTTCCGACCGCCGGACGGCAATGTCAGGTAGTCCCCCGGCTGCCGGTGTCTCAGCGATAAGGTACCTTTTATTTTATCATAGTCAAACCATTTCGTATACTGGTTTTTCGGAAATTCATCCCCATTTTCACAGGGGAAAGTATGCATCTGCAAAAGATTCTCATTCTGGATGCCCGGAAGCAAAACCTCTTTTCTTTCCCCTGGATGACTAAGCGGGCGCACTTCAAGAAATCCATATATATTTACCGCCCGGAACCCATGCGGCAGCGAAATGCTCTTTCCAGTTCCCTGGTACAGAAGTTCCCGCACCGCCTGCACATGCGTCTCCGTCACGTCCCGGAGCGGCATTTTGCTCTTTAAAAACAACCGCCGCACGATATAACCCTGCACAATCTCCGCCTGTTCTGCCAGCGCTCCTGCATCCGCTTTTCCGTCCGGTGCATGCTTTTGAAGCCATTCCTCTGCCACCTCTTCCAGATAGGCATCTGCCTGCCGGATGCGTCTGCCCGCCTGGTCGATATGACGGACTGCCTGTGCATTCAGGCGCTCTTCTACCGCCGGAAGCAGTTCATTCCGAAGCCAGTTGCGGCTGTATTCACTCTCCTGGTTCGTCGAGTCCTCGACCCAGTCCTGTCCCTGCTGCAAAAGCCATGCCTGAATCTCGCTCCGCTGCGCCCAGAGAAGAGGACGGATGATGCGCCCCCGCACCGGAGCAATGCCGGAAAGCCCGGCCAGACCGCTTCCGCGGAACAGGTTAAAAAGAACCGTTTCCGCGTTATCATCCGCATGGTGGGCGGTGTGCCCGTGGTCATCGACACCACCGAGGCTGAGCACTTTAAGATTACCCCCGAGAAGCTCTCCGCCGCCATCACCCCCAAAACGAAGGTGCTGGTGCTGCCCTTCCCCTGCAACCCCACCGGCGGCACTATGGACCGCCAGGACTTAGAGGCCATCGCCCAGGTGCTGGAGGGTACGGACATCATGGTCCTGTCCGACGAGATCTATGCCGAGCTGACCTATGGCCAGCGCCACGTCTCCCCCGCCAACCTCACCAGCCTGAAGGACCGGACCATCGTGGTCAACGGCTTTTCCAAGAGCC
>ERZ779861.2168-NODE-2168-length-19371-cov-9.629375_pt1 | contig 19371 bp, 19 predicted proteins | sample MGYA00511558_ERZ779861 | MGnify/ENA primary metagenome ERZ779861 (study PRJEB29588, sample SAMEA2163432) | human gut metagenome | biome: human gut; feature: human-associated habitat; material: faeces | place: Denmark | collected 2008/2010 ...
CTTTGGACTTGATTATTTTTTCTTCTTTTTGGTCTCACATCATTGACAAACATACATCGCAAGTTCAAATCTGTCCAAAATGCCTTTGCATCTACGGCTTCGTAAATATATTTTGAACTGGAAGAATTTTTGAAAGGCTTCGGAAACTGTGTGGCGGTTGGAATCTATCCACAGATTTGGTGCAGTGGGGAATCTATATCAAAAATAGCATTTCGCCGGTTCGAATCCGGCTATAGACCCGAAAGGAAATGAAATCGTGCGTTGCACGATGAAATCCGGCAAGCTCGGAAGAAATCTTCGGCGTGCCGCCTCAGATGAAATTAAATCCGCCTTTATCTCCTGCTGTAAGGCAGATTTCATCGCGAAGCGATTTCATCCACCGAAGGTGGATTTCTTCCGACATCGGCGGATTTAGTTGAAAAAAGCACTTGCGTAATCAAGTGCTTTTTTCTGTCCCATAACTACGATTTAGATGACGGCGTGTGCCGTTCATCTGATAATATGATTTAGATGCCGATACGTTTTTCACAGGATATAGGTATCCCTTGGCGATGATGAGGGGTGTAATTACCGCTTTCTACCGGGTTTTCACCTCTATACTTGCAACGAAACCTATGTAATGGCCAAGTTTTGACTCTGTTTTGAAGTGGTTCGAAAGTCGTTACCCCATCCGTGTCATTTTCTAAACGGACGTGAGAAGACCTTTCCACCTTCTTGAACAAGCTCCTCGGCATGTTCAGATATGTACTTGGCTACAGGATGCCACGCTTTCTTAAAAACGAAGCACAGCTCTCCGTTGATTTCTTTTGTCGGGCAGGTGTATCTTCGTCCGTTGGAAAATACTTGACACCACTTCAAGATCTTATTTACTCCGAGAACTAACATCACTGCGACCTCCTTAATTCAAGTGTTCTTTCAACCAGTCGGGCATGCTGGGATCATCGATAGCCCAAGATTCAACGACTGTTTCGTCTTCGTTCCACTCGCTTTCGCGGCCGTCGAATATCTTCTGACGGTGGCACTTGTATTTTACTACCGTTCCACCTTCAAGGCGATATTCATTCCAATAATAGTTCTGCTTGCCATAGCCAGACCATTCGTTTGTTTTGTAGATTACCATTTGCAATACCTCCGCAATCGTGATTGTTTATTGTCAATCATAGTATAACAGAGATTTTGCTTTCTGTCGTCCACGCTGTGTGGACTTTTTTATTTTGTCGAGAATTTATCGGCATATATATTACCGAGCATTGAAAATTCTGACATCATCTGATATCCAATGGCACTATTTAATTCAGGGCTGTTACCGTTACGTACCATTCCGAATATGTATCTTAATGCCATATAAAAATCACCCAAATCCGCATACTCTGCCGAATGCTTGAGGCGATAAATGTTGAGAACAATATGAAGCTCATATTCTTCTAAAAATTCTTCACGTTGCTGTATCAAAGCGATAGCCTTGGTCGGCGTACATGGAGATATAATCCTCAACCGTGTTGGAAATGAGGTTATAGTCATAAGCGGTCGGATGGTAGATATACCAGTCAACCCTTTGTCCGTCTTCCCATATATGGGGTTCACGGTCACCCTTCATTCCAAGGATATCCTTGAACTTGAAGGTTTCGCTATCTACCGTACCTTCGTGGCGGTTGATAATGGTCAATCGCAAGGCATCATACTTTGCGTGGGTATTCGTGTAGACGAATTGTACCTTGGCTCTTAAATCTTCACCGATGGGAGCAATCATTGTCTTGCCAGCGAAAACTGCATCAGCCGAAATACATTCAGAATCGTCAAAGAGCCTGTGAAGCTCTTTTTCAAAAAAGGTCAATAGCTTGATCTCCTTTCTTACATGGTGATATCGAAGGAGTTATCCATCGATTCGGATTCCGTTATATCCATCAGATATTTCGGATCCACAATAACTTCGGACTCGTTTCTGCCATCGAAATAGGCATAAATGTGCGGTTTATCGATTTGAGCTTGATACACCGTACCATCTTCATCGAATCGGGAGGCGAACCATTCCGCAACGTTTCTGTCGAGCGTCCACGAGAGAGCCTTAACATTTTTGGCGTTAAAAGAAGTAACCCCACGATAAACAGTTACCGTGGAGTCAAGATCATTCAGCGTATTCAGCTCGTCTTGGGACATCAAGTGGCTTGGCTCTGCCGATTGGAACAGCGACAGGAGCTTTGCTTGTGATAGGTTGGGATCGTCATTCGGATTCTCTGAACGGATCCATGCATCGGCAAGGATCTGTGAGAAGTCCTTCTTGGACAGGTGATGAGCTGCATATTTGAGGAACGTCATTCCGTAGGGCTTGTTCGTCATCATATAGATTTCAAACGCACTCTTGGCGGAATCGATCTGTTCGCATACCATCTGCCGCCATTCGTGCAGAGCGTTACTGTCTGCTGTAATGTCGATGCATTGCGGTGTGCCGTTTCTCATTACCATCGTAAATCCTGTGTTGGTGAAGGGATGTTGAACGATCATAGGCGAATAGGCTGTTTTATTGATGTCGGTGTAAAGGAGTGTTCGAGCCATCGCCTTGACACCGTCCAGATTGGTTTCTTTCCTATTTACCATATACTTTCTCACATCCCACCCATGGACATTCCGGGCAGTTCCATCTGATCGACGATCTCAACCTCGCTCATGTCGAAGTTGCAGAGGGAGTAATACTCTCGGCTGGCATAGGGATGTCTTTCGAGGTATTCCTCGTTAGAGGCATTGATGCCGAGGTCGGGATTGCCGTAGGCATCGATGGTTTCATAGACTCGCTCGAAGCTGCCGTCTGCCATGCGGATGTCCATACCTGCCTTGATCTGGTTGCCGTTCTTATCAAAATAATTCATTGGTTCACCTCTTTCCTTACCAACTATATCGGTCTTCAAAGCCCTCGCCTTTACGAAGTTCTGCCATGAGCTCATCTCTGAATCGCATATCATTGCATTCGTCGATCTCGCCATTTTCAAACTCCAAAAGCGGAGTGCCATCTGCTTCTGCGATATAACCGCAGTCGTGTGTGAGAATGAAGTCAGCCACCTCTTTCACACTGTGGAGCTTTTCGCCCTCGTCATAGAGTCCTGTATGACCGAGGAGCGTGTTGTACATCATGTCTGTCATACTCACCCCCAATCCATCCCGAAGAGTTCATCGGGAGAGTAGTTGCAGGTGAAGTCAACAGATTCAATATTGTCGCAATGACCGGAGAGAAAGTTCTCGTCTTTCTGCATTCGGAGATGGAAGTATGCCACTTCCTCGATGGTTGCAATGAAGGTTTCACCTTCGCCGTAGAGATAGGCTTCCGCATGAAAACTGATTTCGGTGTCTTCATCTATTTCGGTAAGAAATTCATCAAGCTTGGTGTAGCCTTCGACATCTTCAAACTCTCTTGGGATGCCTGCAACGAGGAATTCCGCTTTGTTGCCATCGGGAGTTGAAACACGAACGTGGGAGAATAGAAGAGCCATTACATCCCACCCATCGTCATGCCGTCCGACATATGGCGGTCTTCGAATTCGTCTTGATTATCGATATAATAATCATCGCCCGAATGCCAATAGCTGACATACATGAAGCCACCGTAACGAGTGCCGTCGAGGTAGATTTCTCTCTGCTCGAAGCCTTCACCGAGACCGTCCGAGTTCTGACCGGAGATCCAGTCCTTGAGATCCTGTTCTTCTTCCTCTGTGAGGGGGCCTGCTGTCTGAACGGTGATGCATCCGTAGAGTTCGCCGTTTCTGCGTTCAAAATCCCAATCAGCAGATCGAAGCTTTTCGGAGACACCGTTGTTGCCGTGGAAGTATTCTGCCATATTGCATTCGTCGCTGGCGTTATACTCCATCAAGGCTTGACGGATATCGTCTTCGTGACGAGCTGCAAACGCGGCATCTTCCTCGTATCCATCCTCATCGATATCACCGTAGCAATCTCTGCTATGAACCTGAATGGTCAGCGGACAGTAGTACTTGGTTGTAACTGACTGAGGATAGGCTTCGGTCAGCATTCTGTTGAGTTGATCATAGGAGTCGAGTCCATCAACCTTGATTGTGTTTTCGACCTCTCGTCTGCCCTGATAGGGGAGGTTGCCCATCAAGGTGAGTGACTCATTGAGCGTGTGAAAACGGAAGCCTACGGGAAGAGCCTTGGCAATTGCGTTTTCTACGACACCGAAGCATTCCAGCGAAACCTTGAGTCCGTCTTTGTTTTCCTCATTATATTTGAGGTCGTAATCGGAAGTATGATTTGCTCCCAAATACGAGAGAGCGCCAGCCAACTGTTTTCGTTCTACGGGGAGTTGAACGTGAGCAGTTTTGTCGCCCTTTGAGATAATTGCATTCATCTGTTATCATCCTTTCTGCAAATAAAAAAAGCCAAACGCTTGGCTGATAAGCATTTGGCTATGTAGAAAGAATATTTCGATTGTTTACAGGATAGAGGTTTACTTGTTCTCGGTTTTGTGATATAATAATCTCATCGATAAATAAGAATTTGACAAAGGAGTGAGACTATGGGACCAAATCCTAACCATGTATATCCAAATGAGAATATTAAGCAAGTTGTATATATTAAGAATGTTATTACCAATCCAAACATTATTGTAGGTGAATACACCTATTACGATGATACTAACGGAGCAGAAAGATTTGAAGACCACGTCACTCACCACTATGATTTCCTTGGAGATAAATTAATAATTGGAAAGTTTTGTGCTATTGCAAAGGGCATTGAGTTTATTATGAATGGTGCCAATCATAGAATGAACAGCGTGACAACTTATCCCTTTAACATTATGGGGGGTGGTTGGGAACAATTCACTCCAAAGCTTGAAGACCTCCCCTTAAAGGGTGATACTATTGTTGGTAATGACGTTTGGATTGGACAGAATGTAACTGTAATGCCAGGTGTCCATATTGGAGACGGAGCAATTATAGCAGCGAACTCTGTGGTTACAAAAGATATTCCTCCATATTGTATTGCAGGTGGAAATCCTTGCAAGGTCATTCGTAAACGCTTTGAAGAAGATTTGATTGAATATCTACTTAATCTGAAATGGTGGGATTGGAACGCAGACAAAATATTCAAAAATATGGGTGCATTGTGCAGTGCAGATTTACAACAAATCAAGCGTATAACAGATTGATAAATTCCAATTTGTGAGGATGATAAGATGGTCAATATAACAGATGTAAGACAGATTCTTCAATTCGCAATAGATGCGGAGATTAAAGTCTTTCTTGATGGCGGCTGGGGTGTAGATGCACTTCTTGGACATCAGTCAAGAAGCCATAACGATATTGATATTTTTGTAGAAAAGAAAGATTATCAGAATTTTATAGAGATAATACAAGCTAATGGATTTTATGAAATTAAGATGGAATATACAACATTGAATCATACTGTATGGGAAGATGCGAAAAACAGAATTATTGATTTGCATTGTTTTGAATATACAGGCAAAGGTGAAATTCTTTATGAGGGGGATTGCTTTCCGTTAGAAATTTTTTCAGGTAAAGGAAAAATTGAGGAGATAGAGGTTTCCTGTATTGAACCATATAGTCAAGTAATGTTCCATCTCGGATACGAGTTTGATGAAAATGATGTACATGATGTGAAGTTATTGTGTGAGACATTTCATATCGAAGTTCCAAATGAGTATAGATAACGACAAATTCCAATTTAACGGGGAGTTTCACTTGAAAGAATATGCCACGGTTCGCCGTGGCTTTTTCTTTGTCTTCAGCAGCTCAGTATTTGGTTTTCGATAGTTCGGATCTGTCCAATGAAAGGAATGAGCCTTTTCGTATATACTGTTTGCAGCACTTTCATACCGATGTGGTGGTTCAAATCTATCCAAACGGAAAATCCATCTTTTTCGGATTGACATTGCTTTTGGCAGATGGAGTAGTGTGGTAGTTCAAATCTGTCCAAAATGCAGTTGCATCTACGGCTTTGTAAATAAATTTTGAACTGGTAGGCTTTTGGAAACTCTCCGCAAACTGTGTGGCGGTTCGAATCTGTCCACAGTTTTGCTTCTGTGGGGAATCTATATCAAAAAATGCATTTCGCTGGTTCGAATCTGTCTACAGACCCGAAATGCCCGAAATGCATCTACAAAATTCTGAAAAACTTTAGAGTCGAAAAAAGCGGAGAAATCTCTCGAAATCTCCGCTTTTCTCGTTTTTTCGTGCCTGCATCTAAATCAGACACTCATCATGGCTGGGGTGGCCGGATTTGGACCGACGCGTGCGGGAGTCAAAGTCCCGTGCCTTACCGCTTGGCTACACCCCAATAACAACGGTGACATTGTATCACAGTTTGCCGGCTTTGTCAAGATTTTTTGCTGAGTAATTTCCCGGCGGATTGCGGACCTGCTTCGACTGTCCGCAAACGTACCGAAAACACCGCCGCAAAGTGCACCCCGGAGTCGCGGAAAAGCGATTGCTTCCGCGTACCCGCACCGCACTACACCTCAACGACCACCAACTCCCGCGAATTGAACAGGCGCGGAATCGGTGTCACGGTGTTGGACAGCCCGCGCGAGATGACCAGACGACCCTCATGGACGCCGCTCGTATACTTGGGGAACGGCCCCTGATCCGGCGCGAACACGCCCCGTCCGAACAGGCGCCATTGCCCGCCGTGTGCGTGTCCCGCAACAAACAGGTCAATGGGATAATCCCGCAGGTAACGGTCAAAATACTCCGGCTGGTGGCAGAGCAGAATCCGGTAGCCTGGTGTACGGCAGAAACCGTCCAGCCAGTCGAGATCCGGCATTCGCCCGGGATTAAGCAAGCCGGAGCGCATACCGCCCAAAACCAGGCCGCGATAGACCGTATAGCTCTGATCCAGCAGGACAGCGCCACTTGCACGGATGATGTCCTGCCAACAGGGGAGGATCGACCGTTGCGCGACCGACTCCCGCATCGGTTTTCCCAGGTTGATGTGTCCTGCGCCGGTTTCGTGATTGCCCCATGCGTAAAAGGTCGGCGCAAGGGCTGCCGCTTCAGCCAGGAAGCCAAGCCCCCGGCGGTCAGACTTTCCGGACTCGTCTGTCAGCACCGTCAGATTTTCAGTCAGATCTCCGGGAATCAGGATAAGATCCGGCGCGATGCGGCGCAGAGCTTCCATGAGCTTTCCGTAAGGTTCATCATGCAAATCAGCGACCACGGCTGCGCGGAAATGAACGCCGGGGTGTCGTTCCTCCCAGCCTGTATGAGGCACAACCGCACCGCAGGGAAGCCGCCTGTACGTGATCTGCATGGAAAAACTCCTTTGTTTTTAAGAATACGTGCTGTGGCGTAGGCGCCGCACCAGTGCGCTGATGCCCCAAAGCAGGCACAGTCCCAGCAGTGCACCGACAACGTCAATCATGACGTCCAGCACGGACGCGCCCCGGTTCGAGAATATCTGATGAATTTCGTCAGAGGTGGCATACAGCAGGCAGAACACAGCCGGCACAGCCCAGCGGATGGCAGGGCGACGCCAGTTTCTGTCTTCCCATGCTACCAGCAGGGCGCCAAGCAGGATGGCAAGCACTGCATACTCCGTCATGTGCGCCAACTTGCGCACCGGCATTCCCAGACGCTCCACGATCTTCGTCTGCTCCTCGGCAGGGAGCTTTTCGTAGCCGGGAACGACAACCGGAGCGATAGCCTCCGTCACCTTGTCGCTCCGGTCGCCCGACTGCGTCTTGTCCTCGTTCGAGAACAGAAATATCATGACCATTTCGGCAAGAATGCCCAAAAGCAACAGAACGCATACGGTCAGACGTGCCGGGGAGCGGTGTACGCGGGGGCGCCGTACGGAAGCGTCATCCGGAAGGGGAAGGTTCATGGAAACTGTTTCTCCTCTCTTAACTCTTAACTCTTAACTCTCAGTTCTCAGCTTTCAACTCTCATCTATCGTCTACCTATTCTGTGTGACCGACAGCCGTTTCACTTCCGGCACCCGTCAGGTGTCTCCGGCAGGCAGCGCAAAGCGTCGTCTTGCCAGCCGCCACGGCATCTGCCGGACTGCCGCTGCGGACATCCTCCGAGCGGTTGATATGATAGCAGTTCCGGTCGGTGTGCGCGACCGTTCCACCCTCCAGCCAGTAGACCCTGCCCGCATATGCCGCCAGGACGGGATCTGCGACGGGCGGTTGGGTATCCGGCTCCACGGGATCCGTAAATACAGCAGCGGAAATCTCCCGCAACTTTTCGGGTGTCAATGTCTCGCCGCCAACAAATCCGTCCGGGATCCCGCGGCAACCCGCAAAAAGGCAGACGGCAACAGCCAGTACCGCGCCCGACAAGGCAGCGCGACGGATACGTGCCCGCCTGCGTGCCGCACGTTGCATGATGCTCATTCCGGCGTTCCCCTCCGCTTCTGCGTCAGATTCATTGATGAATACGTGTATTATAGCATGCCACAGGGCGAAAGTCAAGGTCACATCGGGCACTTTTTTCCGCCCTGTTTCGACACGTCCGCCGGTCATCCGCTCCGACAGAGCCGTTCAGAACAAAATCGGAGGCCACCGCAGAACTGCGATGACCTCCCAGTCGGCTCCGCTCTCTCCTCCTGCCGGACGCGCACGTTGCGCCACCGACCGGGTACAGGTATGTCACAGAGCCAATGGACACCCCGCACGCCGGACGGAACCGTTCCGGAACGCGTCCTGCGCGGACGGGGAAGCCAAAACCGACTGTTGCAGTATGCTGCATCGATAAGAGCCATCTCGGACACAAACAAGACTGCACTCCTATCATACCACAAATTCGCGCCGCCGTCAAGCGTCAAATACAGGATTCGGCAAAAAATGTGAGGGAAACGCGGATTTCGACGTTGCCTCGGGGGGCACCTTACCCCCGCTATATATCATATTTGGATAGAATCTCGCTGGGTGTGCGGCGCAGGAGCAGCATAGCAGGCAGCAGTCCGAACAGGATGCACGCCGTCAGGATGACAGCCAGCAGTCCACCCGCCAGCCACAGCGGGAAGTACAGCAGCTGATTGAAGAATGCCGCACCGGAGAGGTACATCATCAGCAACGACGCCACAAGGAAGCCGATAAACACAGTCAACAGCGTCAGCATAACCGTCTCTATCAGGAATCGGTACAGCAGATTCTTCCGGGAAACGCCGATGGCACGCAGAATGCCGACCTCGCGCACCCGGCTCATGAAGGACGAACGCATGATGAAAAACACGCACAGGCACATAAAGGCAAGTATAACCGTCAGCGAAATACCGGCGGTAACAAAGCTCTCGGACAGGTCGCCGGCATTCTGACGGAGCAGCGTGTCGCGCGTGACCAGCGCGTCCCCGAACTGAGCCCGCAGGTATTCTTCGGCGGCGGCACGGTCTGCGGCGTGTACCATCAGGTAAGCCGAGCGGTATGGCTGACCGTAGATCCCTTCCGTTCCGAACGGAATCACGTCCAACCGCCCGTCAGTCGCGCCTACGGAATACGACAGGGCGATGTAGTCCGCATCGCTCACCACCAGGGATCCGTTGCTCTGCGTATCGTCATACTGCCGATTTATTTCATCGATATACCGTTCCTCCATCCAAGCGTGTTCACTTTTCCAGCTGTCGTACTCCACCGATTCCAACTCTTTCATCGTTGGCCAGCGCCCGTTTCCTTGCCGGAAGCAGTAAGCTTCCCACGCCGTCATGGCATCCGGTGCCATCTCGCCGATCAGTTTCGGCAAGCCGAATGCATTGAAATCACACCCATACAGGTAGGAATACAGCGATGCCATACTCTCCTTTTCCGCGTACAGCCACAGGGCGGAGTCTGTTGTCTCGGCGCCCTCCCGGAGAAATTCCGGCAGGTAGCGCGGGAAATACTCGAACAGGTACTGCCAGAGAAGCTGACCTTCAGACAGTCCGCTGTCGGACTGCGTCCCGATATAGTCCCTCAGCGACAGCAGGGTTTCGCCCTTGACCGAAAGGACATACTGCGGGTACAGGTTCGGATCCGCCCATGTCGTTATGATTTCCCGCACGGTGAAGTTGCGCCCGAGTACGGTCAGCGTTTCGCCCACTTTGAAAACGCCGTCCCCCAGCACCGCGACCTCGCCGTTCTTCAGCTCGCCCTTGTACCTGGTCTGCAGCGAAAGCGGGGTCACAGGCAGATCCATATTGTCGCGCAGAACGCGCCGTGCCGCCGCAAGATCGGAAAGCAGGTACGCTTTCTCCGACGAACGGACAATGCCTGCAATGCTTAACAGTGCCGACGAGGTACTCATTCCCATATCCATCGACCCAAACATGGTGTCCATATCCCCCGTCGAGCCGGCAGTCATCATCGTCAGCCCCAAAAGGTCTTCATAGCTCTTGATATAGCTGGCTTCACTGCTCGCCAGCAGATCATCTGCCATGGCGGTCGTGATAAGAATCTCCGAAACGCCCGCGACCTCTTTTCTGCCGCAGACCAGCTCCGCGTCCCGCAGCATGGACAGCGGCAGGGTGTATCCCTGCGCACTCAAAGTCGGCTCACTCTGCGCGGTCATGAACCCGGCGGTGCGGAACTGCACCTTGCCCCGGACGTTGTTCGGATGCGTGACCAGCTGTGCGCCGTTGATGCCGTTCTGTCCGATGGTATCGCCCACCAACGCATTGTAGTCATACCCGAAATTGCCGGCTTTGTCCGCCTCGACCGGGATAAAGAACAGATCGGGATCGTACTCCTTCCGGGACGTGATATAGCCCTTCAGATCGACGGCGGAGGAAGCCGTTGTAAACACCATGACGATCGCAAGCATGATCAGACACACGCGGAGGAACCGCTTGCCCCTCTTGCGGCGTTGCGAGTAGTTCTCCCGCCACGCCAAGGAAAGCGCGTTGCGGAAATGGTACAGCCGCCCGAAGTGCCCGCCCTCAATCGGTCCCAGTGCCGACATATCCAGCGGCTTTCCGCCCCGGTTGGCATGCGCCGTGTCCGCCGTAGTCTGGAAGCTGCCCTCCCGCAGATGGATCTCGGAAGTCTCATCCAGGAAACGGACACCGGGGGTATCGCAGGCAAGGAACAGCCTCCCCCCCTCGCTGACCAGCCGGATGTGTACCGGGCGATCGGCGGGCAGGTCGCCGTAGGTTGTCAGACTGACGCCGGGCAAATTATCCGTGCGCGTAGCCAGATCACCGAGAAAAATGTCGTTCTTGTTGCGCTGGACATATCCGGTCGCACCGGTGTTGGCACGGTCGCCGACAATGCGCCCGTCCGCCATCTCAATAACGCGATCGCAGTAATAATCCACCAGGTTCGCCTCGTGCGTGACCAGCAGTACCAGCCGCGTGCGGGAGATCTCCTTCAGGATGTCCATGACCAGCACGGTATTGTTCTCGTCCAGGTTTCCGGTCGGCTCATCCGCCAGGATAATGGCTGGCGATTTGACAATAGCGCGCGCGATGGCGACCCGCTGCTGCTGACCGCCCGAAAGCGTGTCGGGCGTGCGCTCACGGAATTTGTCCATGTCCACGTCGGCAAGCGCCGCCAGGACGCGCGTCCGGATAACCTGCTCGTCCTCTACGCCGCACAGGCGCAGCGCGTCCGCGACGTTTTCAAACACCGTTTCCCCGACGTTCAGATTGTAATTCTGGAAGATATAACCCGTATACCGGTTGCGGATAATATCGGGATCATTCGCAAGGTTTTCTCCGAATATCTCGATACTGCCCGATGCGAGGCTGTCCAGTCCGCCGATGGTATTGAGCAGGGTAGTCTTACCGCAGCCGCTCTTGCCGAAAATGGCAATCATGCCGCTTTCCGGCAGGGACAGGCTGATGCCGTTCATGACGTGGATCTCGTTTTCGCGCCCACGGTTATAGTATTTCTGGGCGTTGTCTATTCTCAGGATAGCTTTCTCGCTCATGCCTTGTTTCCTCCCTTCAGCGTTTTCTTGACCGACTGGCTGAACATCTTGCGCACGTACCGGCGGGACAGCCGCAGTGCGACTGCCACCAGGAGCAGCGCCAGCAGGATATATTCCCGCGCGTGCAGGAAGCTGAACAGCTCATTGGTCTGCGGAAGCGAATATACCACGGTGCAGGCGACCGCCGTCACGAGTATGGCGGGAATCAGAGCAGTCAGCGTCTGCACGTAGATGCTGATTCGCACAACCGGCGTCGGAATGCCCATGGAACGCATGATGGCGATATCGCCCCGCGATGCATTCATGGCGTGCGAGGTGCAGAGCCCCAAAAACAGTGCAATGAACACAACAGCCAGCACCCAGCCAACCAGCAGGAATCCGCTCGTAATAACCTTTTCCAGTCGTTCCAGAACATCCTCATCCACCGTCTCATCGGACGGTACGGCAACGTATCCTGCCTCGCGCAGCTCGTCTACCTTTGCGTGCGCTTCGCGGTCGCTGTCAAAGAACAGGCTCGCCTGGGTATACGCTTTGGTAAAATACTCGTTCTCCACGAAGGAAGTCAGAATATCCGGCGCAATGACCAGCGCCATCTCGTCATATGTCTGCCGGAGAAGCACCGCCGTCTCCTTACTCACCGAGGTGACAAGCCGATAGCCGGAGAAATCCATATTAACGTCGCTCCGCTGCCCATACCCCGAACCGCGGAAGTCATCCGCATACCCTGTACGGTACCCGTACTGATTCTTCCGGTAGCTGACAAATGTGCCCGTCAGGGACACATCTGCACTGACATTCGCGGCATCGTAGACGGTATCGCCATTCACCAATGACGCCAACGTGTAGGTGCCCGGCTCCATGCCGAAATCCACTATAATGCCGCCGCCCTCCAGCCGGTATTCCCGTGAAAATTCGTTGCCCGGCTGGCTGGACTTCAGCCCGACCGAAACGGAGAAGTTATACTGCTGCTTCTGGAAGAATACCGCCGCAGTCGCCGTCCGGTAGCCCTCCTCCGTAAACAGCATCCGGGAATTCCTCGTGTTGTCGTAGAAGTAGCGCACACCGGTAACGGTGTAGTTGGTATTGCTCAGCACGCCGCCGTTATAGCTCGTATCCGATGACAGGACAAAAGGCTCAAACTCCTCGCCTGCCCCATAACTGCTCTTCATGAAAATCGGCAGTTCCAGAAGAACCTCGTTCGCAGTCTCCGGCAGGCGACCGCCGTCCGGCGTGACACCGTTCGCATAGGCAAAGCGGAAGTTCAGGTAGTGCAGACCGTCCTCCTGCCAATTCTTCCCCAAAAACAGTGTGACGGTCTGATCCATCAGGTAATCGTAGCGGACCGTGCGCTCCGCCCCGACTGTTGCTGCCAGCTTTGCCAGCTCATCCGCCGTCATGATGCCGCCGTCCGCCCGCGCAATGACGGTCCGCCCCTGCATATGGGTGAACATATAATTCTTGTCAAACAGTCTCTCGGCGGAGGAGGACAGCGACGTGACCACCGTCAGAACCAACGCAGTCACGATCATGAGCATACACAGGAACAGCGACAGCTTGGGCATGGCACCGAAGCGGACACGCCCCAGCGTCAGTCCGTTGCGCAGCTGCTCACGATGCCGTGCAAACGGCTTCCGCGGCTCGGTCGCCTCCGGAGGCGGTGCCTCGGTCGGGACAGGTGCGGGCTTGGAAATGACCTGATCCGACTCCACGGCACCGTCAAAAATGCGGATATGCCGCGTGGCACAGTGCTCGACCTGCTCAAAATTGTGCGTGACAACCACCACCAGCTTGTCGCGGGAGACCTCGCGCAGGAGCGAGATGATCTCCTCTGAGGTCTGGCTGTCCAGATTGCCGGTCGGCTCGTCCGCCAGAATAATGGGGCTGTCCTTGGCAAGTGCGCGGGCGATGACGGTGCGCTGTTTCTGCCCGCCGGACAGCTTGCTTCCCTTGTGGTGAATGAATTTTTCCAGTCCCACGCGGCGCAGAAGCTCCAGCGCACGCGCCCGGCGCGCCCGGCGGTCGGAGATGTTCATCAGCGCCAGCTCAACATTCTGCAGAACCGTGAAGCTTTCGATGATGTTGTATTCCTGAAAAATGAAGGAAATATACTGCTTTCGATACTCCTCCCAATCGCTCTGCAGATAGTGCGAGGTCGGTTCCCCGCAGATCAGCAGTTCGCCCTCCTCGTAGGTGTCCATCCCGCTGAGCACGTTGAGCAACGTGGATTTACCCGAGCCGGATTTGCCTGTGACCGCAACAAACTCGCCCCGGTCAAAGGACAGGTTCACCCCGCGTATGCCTACTGCCACATTCCCCTCGGACACGTATATCTTCCCGATATTTCTCAATTCCAGCAACGGTGTCGGCATTTTTATCTCCCTTCGTTTTCTGAATTTGCTTTCATATTGTATCACATCCCGCATCTGAATGCAAGAGAACGGCGCAGAATTAAAAAAATCTTAAGAAATGGGACGCGATGCTTGCAGGCGTCCGTCCGATGCACCGAGAAAGGGAGCGCCTGCCCGAAGGACAGCGCTCCCCTTCCCTGCTCAGTTCCCGCCCCGCGCGAAGCACTCCGCCGCAGTCAGGGTATTGCGCAGCAGCATGGTGATGGTCATAGGTCCGACACCGCCCGGCACCGGCGTAATGGCGGACGCGACCGGCTCGACCGATGCAAAATCCACGTCCCCGGTCAGCTTTCCGTCCGCGCGGCGGTTCATGCCGACATCCACCACCACGGCACCCGGCTTGACCATATCGGCGGTAAAGAAATCCGCGCGCCCGATCGCCGCGACCAGGATATCCGCCCGGCGCGTGACCTCGGCGAGATTCCGCGTGTGGCTGTGGCAGACCGTCACGGTGCCGTTCGCCTGCAGCATCAGCATTGCCATGGGCTTGCCGACGATGTTGGAGCGCCCCACCACAACGCACTCCTTTCCGTCGCAGGAAATGCCGTAGCGTGCAAGCAGTTCCATGATCCCGGCAGGCGTGCAGGGCAGAAAACTGTAATTCCCCGTCAGGAGCCTGCCGACATTGTAGGGATGGAAGGCATCCACGTCCTTGTCCGGACGGATGCGGAGCAGGATGCGCCCGGCGTCCAGATGGCGCGGCAGGGGCAGCTGCACGAGGATACCGTGGATGCGGTCATCCTCATTCAGTCTGTCCACCAGTGCCTCCAGTGTCTCCTGCGTTGTGTCGGCGGGCAGTTCAAAGCCCTCCGAATAAAAGCCGACCTGCTCGCAGGCACGGCGCTTGTTCCGGACATAGACCTGCGAAGCCGGGTCGTCGCCCACGATGACCACTGCCAGACCGGGCACAACGCCGGTGCGTTCGGTCAGGGCGCGTGCCGCCGTTGCGATTTCCCCACGCACCTGCGCGGAGGTTGCTTTTCCGTCAAGAATGACTGCCATATAGTTTACTCCTCGTTTCTTCAGTGCTTCCCTGATACTATGCGATATGCGATATTCCCCTATGTTTCAGGCGGATATACCACCGCCAACGCGTACTGCCCCGGGCGGAAGGTGCGGCGGAACAGTGCCTCCACCTCCTCAAACGTAATCGAGGCAGCCGTCGGCAAAAAGTCAAACAGCGACAGCCCGTCCATCGCGTAGGACAGGAGCGAACCGCCGATGCTCTCGGTGGAGTCAAAGCCGGTCACGTAATCGGCATACTGGATGCGGCGACTGCGTTCAAAGGCGGCGCGGGACAGTCCCTCGCGCGACAGCCTGTCCACGCAGGCAAGAAATGCACGGTAGACCGCATCGGGGTCATCGGATTCACCCGTGAAATCGTAAAAGGCGTACCCGCGCCCGATGGAGGTGCCGTAGGACACGCCCGGCGTGACCAGCCCCGACTCGTACAGTCCGTTATAGAAGTCCTCCGAGCAGGAGAACAGCATCTCGGACAGGATGCACATACACAGGTCACGCCGGAGCATTCCGCGCGGGTCTTGCGGAATATCCGCGTCCTTGATGCCCAGGGAAAACACCGGCTTGGAGGCAGACGCTCCGGCACCGGGATGTGTCCCGTCCGTAACCTGCCGCATATCCCGCACGGCGCGTTCCCGGCATACGGCGGCAGGCTCGCGTACCGGACGGGGAGCAGGCAATGTACCACCCTGCCCGCCCGGCTTCCGCGCCAAACCGGGGCAGGCATCCACTGCCGCCAGCACCTGTTCCGGCGTAACCTGCCCGCAGACAGCCAGCGTCATGCCGCCCCGATCGTAGCGGGCGGAAAAGGCGGTATGCAGTATCTCTGCCGTGATGCGCCCGACCGATGCCTCAGTCCCGCAGATATCGCCCCGGATCGGGTGGGAACGGTACAGCGACCGGAGCAGCAGATTGGCGCACACCTCCCACGGATCATCCGCTCCCATGCGGATCTCCTCACGGATGATGCGCCGCTCCCTTCTGACCGAGTCAGGCGTGATGTGCAAACCCGAGACCATGCACAGCAGAGCACCCAGTGCCCGGTCAAAGCTGCCGGCTCTGCCCTCCGTACAGGAGAACAGGTAGACCGTCCGGTCATAGGTCGTGTAGGCGTTGACCTCCGCGCCCAGCGCGGCAAATGCCGTCTCGGCGTCCCCGCCCCGTGCCGTCTCAAACATTTTATGCTCCAGGAAGTGCGCAACGCCTGCAGGTTCGCCGCGGGCACGGTCGAAGGAACCGCAGGGTACGCCCAGCGCGGCATACGCAGTAGACATATCTTTCGGGCAGACCAAGATGCGCAGTCCGGACGGGTGGCGCGTCTCGTAGTAACGCTCACCCAGCTCCGGGCATTCATGCAACCGGAATGATGCAGATTCCAATACTCAGTCCTCCTCGTCCTCGTCCGGGCAGTCGCAGTCGGACAGCCCATCGTCCTCCGCGCCGTGCGCCGCGCCGGGTTCGCTCCCCAAAAAGTACACCGTGTCGGGCACAAACCGTGCCGCCGCACGCATCAGCTGCCGCCTGTCCACCGCCAGCACCTGTGCCAGACGGGATTCCGGCGTGTCGGATGCGTCGGCAAATCCGGCACCCGCAGACTCGGTACCGTTCAGCACCCGCCCGAACCACAGATTCTCCAACGCGCAGGGGCTGTCCGGTATCTGGCGGAAGGCATTCCCGTAGGACGCCTTTGCCAGCCGCAGATCATGCGCCGTAAAGCTTCCCGCCGCGACGCCCTCCGCCTGCGTGCGGATGGCGTTCTCTGCCGCCGTCCGGTTGGCAGGCGCGACGCCACAGGACACGGTCAGCACGCCCTTGGAACCGAAAAACGCCGAATCGCAGTAGTAGCAAAGCCCCAGCTCCTCCCGCACATGGCGAAACAGCAGACTGTCCTGCATGACGCCCAGCATCTCATTGAACAGGATGGCGGCTGGCAGCAGTTGCCTGTTTTCGGACTGGGTGATACCCGATGACCACCCCATGCACAGCCGCCCCTGTGAGAGACTGCGCGCTTCGTCCACGCGGCGCGGCACAAGCGGCGCAGCATGAGGCAAGGTAGGCGGCAATGTGCGGCAGGCTGGCTGGAGAGCGGCAAACGCCGCCCGCCAGTGTGCCTCCAGCGTCTCCGGAGAAGCCTTGCCCACATAGAACACCTCCAGCCGCGCGCAGGCGAGAAACGACTGCCACAGCGTCGTCAGCTGCTCCGCCGTCACGTCCCGGATTTGCTCCGGGCGCCCGAACAGCGACACGCCGCTCGGCTCCTGCCCGTACAGGATGTGCCGCATCCGCCCCTCGGCGTAACTGCGCGCCTGATTGCGATCCGCCAGGATAGCATCGCACAGTGCCTGCTTCTCCTGCTCCACAGACCGTCGGCGCAGAACGCCGTCCTCATCGGTCAGCGGCTCCAGGATAAGACCGGCAAGCAGGTCGGCAACGCCGCCCAGAATATCCAGTCCCCGGTCGGTGGCAGGCAGGCAGGAGTCATCCAGCATCTCGGCGGTGAAACCGAGCACCTGCCGATCGCCCGCGTGGAAATTACGGATGGTCAGCGTTGCGCCATACAGCTCATCCAATCGCCGGTTGATGTGCAGTTGACTGGGAAACCGGCTGCTCCCGCGCCGCAGAACACCGAACAGCAACGTCATGCGCGGCGAAAGCACTTGATCCGCCGGCAGGATGGCGGAAATGCTCAGGCGGGCGGTTTTGAATCGCTCGGTTTGCAGAATGTGCAGTGTAACGGCATCACCCACGCGGACGGTATGGGGCGGAAACATCAAAGCGGCACTGCTCACGCCTGTGCTTCCTCCGGTGCGTGCTTGATGCCGTCCCACACGGCGTTAAGCTCTGTCATGGACAGATCCGCCATGTTCTGTCCGCGCGCCCGAACCGCATGTTCGACACGCTCAAAGCGGTCAATGAACTTGTCCGTTGCGTGCATGAGGGCTTCCTCCGACTTGACGCCGAGCTTGCGTGCAAGGCTGGTCACAGTCAGCAACAGATCGCCCAGTTCCTCCTCTACCGCCGCACCGTCGCCGGATGCAGACGCCGCCCGCACCTCGGCAATCTCCTCCGCCAGCTTGGCATACACTTCATCCGCATCGGCAAAATCAAAGCAAGCCGCCTTTTTGCCGACCTTCTGCGCCCGCATGAGTGCCGGCTCCATGGCGGGGATCGCGCGCAACTGATCCGTCAGCGTGACACGCTCCGCCTGCTTTTCCACGCCCTTGAGTTTTTCCCAGTTTGACAGCACCTGCTCACTGCCGTCCACGTGCACCTGCCCGAACACGTGCGGGTGGCGGTATATCAGCTTCTCGCAGATGTCGTTTGCCACATCGTATACCGTGAAGCGCCCCACCTCGTCCTCTATGCGCGCATGGAACACCACCTGCAACAGTACGTCACCCAGCTCCTCCCGCAGATGCACCGGGTCATCCCGGTCGATCGCCTCCACGACCTCGTAAGTCTCCTCAATCAGATCGTTGCGGATGCTGTGATGGTTCTGCTCGATGTCCCACGGGCAACCGCCCGGAGAGCGCAGCAGCTCCATGATCAGCACCAGATCGTCAAACGTGTAGCTCCCCTTCTCCCGGGACAGCAGGTAGTCGATTTTCTCCTCACGGCTTGCGTTTTGCATATCAGATATCATGTTCGGTTTTCCTTCCTTTTTTGATGTATCGTCCGGCGGGCAGACAGACCGCCGCCGCGCCCATACCGTACAGCAGAGCGGTGCCCCCTATGCGGCATAGAATATCCGGCACGCTGTCTCCGCCGAATCCCACGCAGGCGCACAGGCGCGGTGCCAGAGCCACCGCGGGCAAAGCCAGCGCAATAGGCAGAATAAACGGTCCCGCCAATGCCCGCCCGTGCGGCAGGATATCCGGCGCAAAGCGGGCAAGCAGAATACAGTTGCAGAGCAGGATCAGCGTGTCACAGCACAGAGAACTGACCGGTGCGGCAAGCATCCCCCAATCCGGCAGAGCCAGCAGTCTGTACGCCAGCACCGCCTTGACCGATGTGCCGATCAGCATGGAAACCACCGGTGCGGCGGCGTGTCCCGCCGCCTGCAGCATGGCACC
>ERZ779861.2169-NODE-2169-length-19369-cov-4.242363_pt1 | contig 19369 bp, 39 predicted proteins | sample MGYA00511558_ERZ779861 | MGnify/ENA primary metagenome ERZ779861 (study PRJEB29588, sample SAMEA2163432) | human gut metagenome | biome: human gut; feature: human-associated habitat; material: faeces | place: Denmark | collected 2008/2010 ...
AAGCCAAATAGCCATAGGCACACTACGCTCCGCGTGTTGCCATTGTAAACGCCGGAGCGATACTTTCCCCCTGCTCCTTTTTTTGGCGAAAACTACGGAAAAAGTTTCTCCATATGTTTTGCGACACCACGTATTGAGCGTTTTGTCGGTAACATCGAACCAATCGCATATTTCTTCACACGTGCACTGCATTTTGCAAAGCTTCTCAAATTCAATTTGGTTTATTTCCTTCGGTGGTCTTCCCATCCTCGCCACAGCCGTCTCCTTTCCGCGCATTTTGCGTTAAATATTCTTCTCCCAAGTTTTATTCCCGCCAATATGAGTTTTGAGCCAGCCGTGGAAAGCAAGCTTTTCGTCGGTGCTTTCGGGATAAAGGTTAATAAGCCGCGTCAGCTTGTTATTTTTTAATATTACAAAAGGCTGACCGCCATCTGCCCTTTTACAAGTAAAACCGAGTTTTTCATACACCGCACCCGAGTTTATAGTTGCATTTGAGTAACTATAAACCTTGCTTACACCGATTTCCCGCAGCGTGTTTTCACAAGCCGTTTGCAACTTGCTCGCACCACCGTGTATTCGCGTGCCGCGCGATATAGACAACCGCACAAGCTCATATTTTTTATTTTTGCCCCTAACCGCCCCGTTAGATATGTCATATAACATAACCGCCACAAGTTCGCCCGAGTAAATCAAGCCAAAACAAATAGCGGTATCACGCACGAGCGGCGCGGATTGTCTATGGTTGCGGATAAAAAAGTCCTGCGCCAGCCCAACAGGCACAGGCACATAATCACACTTCGACGCGCGTATGGTACGAGTAATAACCGTGCCGCTCTTGTAAGAGCACTGCGCCGCCGTTTCCTTGACCGCGTCAAGCGGAGATATCAAAAACCGTTTGTCGCTGTCCTTGGTCTGGAGTATCCACTTGCCAATATTTTTATACTCATATCCCGTAATATTTTGATATTTGTTCTTTTCAATAAAATCTGCGGGATTTATTTTGACAAAACACTCCAAAGGCACTTCCGATAGCTCAGATATTTGTTGTATGTGTTCATCGAGCAGTTTGTCAAAATACTCCCAAGCCGCGCGGACGCGCAAAGTCATATCAGTCACCGCAAACCGCCCCCATCACTAACTTACAAAGCGCGTCACCGCCGTTTTTGCCGACGTAAGACACAATTTGTTCAGCCTGCTCAGGAGTAATAACGAGCTCCAAAAAACATTCCGCGTTCATGCCAAATGCGGATATCGTGAACACCCCAACCTTACTTTGCGGCGGTTCTTCGGCAGCTTCCTCGCTTGTTTTTTCCTCGTCAAGTTCGTCCTCGTCAAAGCCAAAGCCAAAATCAAAATCACTAAAATCAAGGTCGCTAATATCCTCAGCCAGCAGCTCTAAATCCCAGTCGGATTCATTGGATTTGTTGTCTACGATACGCAGCTTCCGCACCTGCTCCGGTGTTAAATCATCAACGCATACACAAGGCACAGTCTCCATGCCAAGCTTCTTAGCGGCAAGTGCGCGGCAGTGACCGATAACAATAACACTGTCCTTGTCAATTACAAGCGGTTGCACAAATCCATATTGTTTGATAGATTCCGCAACATTCGCAATTTGCGTTTTATCGTGCTTTTTCGCGTTCTTGGAGTAAGGCACGAGCTCACTCACTTTTCTTTGTACGATATTCATTTTTCCTCCGAGTTGTTTTTTATTTTTATGAATGCCACCTCGCGGAATCGAACCGCGTCGTTCTCCACACTACGAGGGAGGTGTCTACCATGCACCAAGGCGGCGTGCGCTCAACCAGAATTGCACTGACGCAGCGTACCGAGTACACCGAGCTGCTTTTACGAGCTGCAGCTTTTTTTTGAAAGGAGGAAAACACAGAGTACAGACCATGTACCCATAATCATAATATCACGGTTTTTAAAGTAAATCTACTTCTTTTACGACTACTTTTATATAATTTTCGCCGTGGAAGTACATAGATATCCCCTTTACATAGTTTTTGTTGTCGTCTACGATTAAAATACCCTTTAACCCGTCCTCAATCATCTTTAATTCGGACGCATGATTGGAGCAGTCTAAATTGTCGTTAAAGTAAGCAATGATTTCCACAGGCTTGTCGAAAACCTGCGGGTGCTTGTTTGAGCGGTAAACTGCTTCCCGCGTCAGCAAGTGCCAGTGCTCCGCGTCCTTTTTACGTACCGCCCAATGCTTTCCCGCGTAGTATGCGTTCAGTCCGTAGCGTCTGTTCCATGCGGTCTTTCCGGCTTTGGATTTCGGATAATCAATACGAAATTCAAACGTTCTCAAAACGGCAGTTCCTCGTCGTCAGGCAACGTGCTAAAATCCGGCATGGTCATATTGGTCTGGTAAGCCTCCGGCACATAAGGAGTGCTTGCAGGAGGTGTATATGACTGCGTCCTTGGAGCTTGCGCCGCCTGTGGCATTTCTGATTTTGCATCCACAAAAAACGCTTCGCTCGCCACAATTTCCGTTGCGTACCGTTTTTGTCCCTGCTGGTCTACCCAAGACCTGTTGTGCAACTCACCGACTACGCAGATAGAGCTTGCTTTCCTGAAATAGCGCGTGATGAATTCAGCCGTCTGCCGCCAAGCTGTTACGTTGAAAAAGTCCGCTTTAGTTTCCTCTCCGTCTTTGCCGGAGTAACGTCTGTTGACCGCAACGGTAAATGATGTTACGGAAATACCGGACGGTGTGGTTTTCAGTTCGGGGTCTGCCGTCAAACGTCCTCCGAGGATAACGCGGTTAAAATTAAAGTTTGCGATAAGTCAACACTTCCTTTCAATTTTTAAGCAATAGTGTAGCGGCTATGATTTCAACCGCTATTTGTCCGTACATCATCGCCTTTATTTTCGGCTTGACAGGTTTTGCGTTCGGTGCTTCATACAGTGCAAACGCTCCGATGAAATAACCGACGGCATACCCATACAGCAGTATTGCGACGATTATTTTAATTATCTGCATTGATTTCCCCCCAGTTTGTCGATTTCGGGTATTCGATATCCGTTGCGCAGGTCATATAGCCTATAGCGTCTATAAAGCTGTCGTAGCTCTGGAAACAGCTTGTCTCCATGCGACCGAGCTTGAACAGCACCATCAATATAGCTACGTCTCGCGCACATAAACAACAGTCCGCGTCGGGTGCAACGCAATTGTGCTTGAGATACGTTGTCCAGTAATCCGCTATTTTTTCAAAGCTGTCTTCCGGCTCGCCGTACTGCTCGTTACGGTCGTTGCAGATTATCTTCTTTACTTCACTAAGGATTGTTTCGCGGTTTTCTTTGCTCATGCGCTTACCTCTCTTAATATTACTTTTATGTAGTCCTCGTTGTGGAAGAACATTGACACGCCTTTGACGTATCTTCGGTTATCGTCATGTATCAGCAGTCCTTTGAGTGAATCTTCCACCATTTTCAAAATGGCTGCGTGATTGCTTGCGTCCATGTTGTCATTGAAATATGCTTCTATCACGACAGGATTGTCAAGGATGACAGGCTTTTTAATGCACTCTCTGACTGCGGCGCGGGTTATTGTGTGCCAATACTCTGCGTCCTTTTTGCGTACCGCCCAATGCTTTCCCGCGTAGTATGCGTTCAGCCCGTAGCGTCTGTTCCATGCGGTCTTTCCGGCTTTGGTCGGCGGGTAGTCGATTTTAAACATTACCGTTTTCGTCGTTATCACCTCCACTCACACACTCGTCACCTCCGCAGAAGTGAAGATAATCGGTATCGTACATTCTCCCGCAGTCAGGGCAATTCACGACCTGCGGCAAGCGTGAGAGAATATACCGCGCATTGTTTATAGCTTCAAGCTCCTCCCACATTTCCTTGTCGGTTTTTCCCTTGCTGAGGAAAAGATGCTGATTCCGCTCGACATAGCGTTGCATGGCTCTGTCTAAGATTTTTATAATTCCATCCCTTGTCATTATCTCTCCCTCCAGTACGCTTCTATTGCTGCTCTAAAGCCGTTGTTCGGCTGCTCTTTGCTGTCGGCGTGATTAAGATTGTCAAGGCATTTTTTAAAACACTCTTCACAAATCGTTCTTCCGTCAACAGGCGGTCTTTTCCCACACAGCTTGCACAGTTTTACGCCATCCATCAACTCACGCGGAGTAAATCTTTCCGTTTTGCGGCTGTATTCGCGGTTCTTCTTCGTTCGTTCTATCCGACACTCCGTGCAGGATTTATAACCTTTGTCCGCGGGCTTCTTTCCGCAGTAGATACACACTCCGTCCTCTCTTCGCCGCGCAAGCATTTTCTTCTTCAGCTCACACTGCCGTTTCTTCTGCTCCGGCGTAAACTCCCTCGGCGAGGTAAAGGTATCGTTGATGCAGTCGGGATAAGGGCAATTAAAGCAGTCGCTTATTTTGCATCGCATTCGTTTTGTGCTATCCTTTCTTTGCAGTCAATCACCAAAAAGGGAAGTGCTTCGGCGAACACATTCAGTAAGTTGTATTCTTCTTCTTTGCGTACAAGCATCGCGTGGATGTACAAACTCCGTCTTGCAAGTTCGAAAAATCCGCTGAGGTTGCAGTCTTCTCTTGCGCAGTTCAGGCATGGGGATTCTCCCGCAAGTTCTTCCGCTTCTGTCGACGTAATGAACAATAGTCCACACTTTTTAAGAAGCTCATCTGATGTTGTTCTCATTTAATCAACCTCCGCAAGCCAGTATTCACGTTTGCAGAATACACACATATTAAGAGTGCCAGGTGTCACTTTAGGGCATTTTTGTAATACATCAACCTTGCTCGGGCATATATCAATCGTATTATGACTGAATGGCACATTCGGGAACATCTTCAAAAATTCGCTTTGTCTCGTCTTAACAGGGTGTTCCGCAGCCCATTTCTCCACAGCGGCAACAGCTTCATCGGGATAATCGAAGCAATAGGTGACGCAGTAAATATTCCCACTGTGTAACCCGCAGGCTTCGCAATGAGTGTTTTCACACATTCGTACTTTTGCTTTCAAAAATTCAACCGCGTCCATGGCTTTTCTCCTTTTCTTCCTCCGGCTCTCCACAACAGCAGCACTGTGCAAACGGCGGAAACACAAATGACTTGCTTTGGTCGTATACGAAATTTATCTCTTCGTAAACCTCGGGCAACGGCATCCACGCAATGACCTCGTCGTCAATTCCGCTGATTACCTCACTATACACGCCGACTTCCCACCATCCTTTCGGCACGATAAATCCGTCTTTTTCGCTATCCACTGCTACATCTTCGTTGTCGTACCAATCCGTGCCATTATCATCCCAGCAGTATTTACTATCATATTCGTTGATTTTGCCGTTCTCATATATACCAATCGTGATATGCTCATACTTTTTTCCGCGCACGGTGCTAACTGTACACAAGAGCACTCTTTCCTCGGGGTCGGGCATCATTTCTTTAACACTCATCCAACCTTCAATTCCGCTTTCCATAGTTTCCCTCCCAATGTTTCTTAATTCTCTCGAACACATCCTCCGCTGTCAGCCATCCTTTTACGATGCCGTCTTTGCGTTCTTCCTTCGTCAGCAGTCCCATGATTTCCAGTCTGTCGCACACTCCTCCGCGGGTTAATGCTCCCTCGATTACACTGCACACTCTTCCTGCGGCGGCGGGGTAACATATCTTATAGCCGTCACAATCGTCGCTTATTACCTTTCGCGGGTAGAAGTCGAACACAATTCCCGCTTCTTCGAGCATTGTTTTCAGCTTTAGAATTTCGTTATACTGTTCCATTTGTTTCCTCCGTTGTTTGCGGCAAGACTTTTCGCCAGCTCGTTTATCTGAATGTAAGCGAAATATCCTGAATATGTCGGCGGCATTTCCCGCGTCAAGTCTCCCTCGCTTTTCCATATGGCGTTGTTAAAGTTTGCTTTTTCACGCCATCTTACAATATCATCGGCGTATGCTCTCGCCTTATTTCGGGGATAGCGGAATTTCCCCATCAGCAGTTTAATGAATCTTTTCTTTGTCATACCTTACCTCCCATACTGACAGCCTATCATGTTCGACAGCTCCATCAGCTCACGCCTGAGCCGCTTTATGTCGGACTGTATCTGGGTATATCCGCTCATGCCTTGTACGCCTGATATCGTACCCGCTCTTGCTTCTACGGTCTTTTGCAAGCGGTCTGCAAGTTCTCTCACAAACTTTGCTTGACTTTGCGCCTGTTCATCTCTTGTCATTCTTCATCCTCGCTTTCTCTTCTTTTGCCGTCGTCGCAGAACTGTTCCGGCATAACGCCGTCTCCGCGTCCCAGCATGCACCAAAGACAGCCCTCGATGAAGCTGTCCTCGTAGCTATCTGTGCGGTCAAGCTGTCTGTGATGAATACAGTCTTTGCACCTCACTACTTCTACAACGTCTTCGTCGGTGTTCTCGGCGTGCTCAAACACCATGTTGTACATCTCGTCGGCAACGGGATTCTCGCCTATCTCCGGCATTATCTCGCGCAGTCTGTACAGCAGCTCTTGTAATCTTTCGTATTCAGTCATGCTCATTGCCTTTTACCTCGATTATTTATACGTTTCCTTTTTTACTCAACTATGGTGTAGTTGTCAGTAAATTCGTTCATACTGACTTCATCTGATATGTTCACAGCGTATCGCTCGGGGTTTAGCTCGTTGGCGTTGTGGTTTTTTATAGCGAAGAAGGATATCAGTGTAACTATTGCCGCCATCACTGATGACGCGACTATATCCTCAAAGCCGCCCCAGAATGAATAAACGAGAAGCATGATACCAAAAAATGCAAAAACAATAAAGAAAATCGCAACCAAAATCCAGTAGCTTGTAGGTTCTTCTGCCGGAATGGTATATAGATACTCAACTCCGTTTATAAATTCAGTCATGTTTCTCCTTTCCGTGCCTTCGGAGGTGGCAGTTTACGCAGAGCGTGACAAGATTTGTTGGTTCATCGCCGCCGCCTTCTGTTACAGGCACTATATGATGTACGTTTAATTTTCCGTCGTCTATTGGAACGAAAATTCCGAACTCGTTTTTGAAAGCGTGAAACTCGCCGCAGTCCTGACAAGTGAAGTTATCGCGGTACAGAATTCTTAGTGAGTAAGCGTTACGTCCTCTATTCCAAACAGTCATATTATTAAACTTTTTACTGCATTCGTTTGAGCAGAAACTTGTCCGTCTGCCGCTCAGAGGTTGTCCGCACCATTTACAGTGTTTCGGATTGACGTACTCCGGCACTTTGTACATTACGTCTCCGTATGCTTTCATAGCTTCATACAACGGAGGAAATGGTCGACGAGTTCCGTTGCGTTCCCAATAGCGTTTATAGGTCATCTCAGATACCTTTCCACTTCGGGCAGTCTGTCTTTTACGCTAATCCAATCAGTCATTCTTCTTCCCCCTTTGGACGTATCTCTTCGCAGTCATCAAATTCTGGGTCGCTGTCAGGGAAAACACATCTCTCGTCATCGCTTGTAAAAACTCCAACAAGACAATCACAACTACCCATTCCTGCATAGTTTGTTAAACCTCCGAATTCGTCGTTTGCGATTTCGATTGCTGTTTCTTCATTTTCCGCTTCGACGACCATACTGCAAGCTACTATGCAACTACCCCACACTCTGTATTTCTTCATTCTTCCTCCTTGTACACATACTCGACCGTTGCGAGCAGCTGCTTTACTTCTTCGTAGGATTCGGTGACGGAGACATAAGAGTCTTCTGTTATATCTAAAAAAATTGTAGTAGTTCGCTCACTCGGTGTCACTGCCGATATATGCCGCGTGTTAATCAGCACGAGTACGCCGTCGTGTCTGTGCAGTTCGATAAAGTTATTCATTGTTTTTCTCCTTATTGTTAAGCCATTCGCAGTATTTTTCGCAGTCCTCACGGCGGCTTTCTCGCTGTATTCGTCTTTGCTGTATCTTGTCACGGTTGCTTCTTTCGCTACGTCCTTGCCGTGTATCAGCTTTGCCGTGGTGGTGTCGCCGGATGATGTGATAATCAACTTAAATTCACGGGTTGGTTTCTCTTCGACGAGCTTTAAACACTCGCCCCACAAATTTTGTCCGTACCCCCAAGGGACAAGTCCGTTGCAAGTATGGTAACGTAAATTTTTTCTATCCATTCGCACGGCATAATTTGAGTCATCGCCAACGCGAAAATCTACTTTCACCACCGTACCTTTATCACCAATGCTGGCTGCGGTGTAATATTTTGTGCTTATTACCTCAACCTTATCCCCAACTTTAAACTTTGCCATATTATCTTCCTTTCTGCCGGATTCCGTCCGGCGCGGTATTTTTGCTTTTCCGTTTCGCCGCCAGTCTAAGCGTTTCGATTCCGTTTCGGGTCCTGTCGTAGCGATTCGGTGCCATTCCGTTGCCGTTCGCTGCGCCGCTTTTCTTTTCCGTCGCGGTCCTGCTCTATGCCTATCATATCAATACGTTTCCGTTGCTGTGCCTTTCGCCGCCTGTCCATTCGATTCCTTTTCGGCGCGGTGCGAGTCCAGGCTTTTCCGTTGCTAATCGTGTCGTAGCTTATCTGTTCCGTTGCTCTGCTTTGCCTCGCTCTTCTCTTCCGTTGCTTTTCTGCGATATTAGCTGCGATTCCATTACATGTCGGGTCTATTCGATTCCGCTTCCATTCTCGTCCCTTCGCCGCACTTCCGCTTCGTTCCATTTCCGACCTTTTCCTGTCTGTGCTATTCCGTTTCGGTTTACTTTATTTCCTGCCACGTGTAGCGTCCCTTGCCGGAGCTTCGCCACTGTCCCATTCCCGCAAGTCTGCCATAATCAAGCCATTCCCTTACTGCGGGTTCTAACTTCTCATCGAGCAGAAGCACAGTAAATTCCAGCGTCGTTCCGGCAGGCACCGTTTCCGACGCAGCAAGCGCAACCCTTTCGCCCTGTGCCGTTGACGCTCTGAGCGGTCTCTCACAAACTCCCGTTTCGCCATCAAATCCGAGCGGCATAAACCGTTCTTCGATAAATATAAGTTTGTCGATAATTTTCTTGTATGCTTTCAGTTTTGCGCTCTCGGTGGTTTTTACTCTCGCCAGACCACCGCAGGAATCCTTAAACATTCCTTTATTTGATAATCCCAAAATCCAACCTTGCCGTCCTGCCGAGGAAATACCGTCATTTTGCCATCAGCCGTTTCGTCAACGCCGACGGCTTCAATCTCATCAGCTACAGTCGGAGCGTCGGGAGCCTTGCTCGCGATATAATCACGGTAAACCTCCTTGCTCGCAGGGGAAAGTCCGAGGACTTCCTCGGTAAATGTAAGTTTGACTTTGAGTGCCTTTTCGATAAATTCCATTTTGTTTTTCTCTTTTATATGTTTTTACTTATCAATCGCGATGTTTCCATACGAATTTAATAATGCTGTTTCAAAAAATTCGTCAGTTTCAAAAGAGGAATCAGTTGCGGGATGTTTCTCCGCGTCTTCTTTTGCCCATGCCATTAATACGGCATAATGATTATCGTATTTTTTGCCAGTTTGTTTGAGATACGTGCTAAGACGATTGATTTTATTCTCCCAGTCCTGCGGATAAGCCTTTTGTAACTCCGCGAGTTCTAACAAAGTTAAAACGACGTTTTTGTACTCTCCGTACATTTGAGAGGGTGAGTCTTGTACATCTTGCTTATTCGATACCGTATCTATAGGGTATCTATACCCTATGCATACATCTGTTACCTGCTCCCTGTTACCTGTAGCCTGTTTCCTGTTATCTGTTATAGGACTTTGGATTTCAAATTTTTTCGCAAGAGCGTCCCAGAGAAACGTTTTAAACCTTTCACACTTCACACGAGGTATAGCCTTTTCGATTGCTACCTTTGCTTTCGGAGAGCGTGTCCAGTTATACTTGCTCCAATTCTTGACGAGGATTTCCTTATCACGTTCAGAGTATTCGAGTATTGCATATCGTTCCGCAAATCGAGATATCAAGCTATAAATCGTATCGCGAGTATATCCCGTTTCGTCTGAGATTTGCTTAATGCTGATTTCGTAGCACCCTAATAATGTTGTGTGCGGATTGGTCAGCAGATATAGCATAAAATACTTGTCTTCCGGCGTAAACATATCAACGACTTTTGTATCTGTCCAAAAGCTCGGCGATACCGTTCGATATATAGCCATAACGACTACCTCACTTAATCTGTATGGAGCGATTCGGCACAAGTTCGCAGCCCTCTATCACCTCTCCGGCTTTGAGAGCCGCCGCAATAGCGGTTTTGTCCGGCTCTTCCGTTACCTTTCTGCGAATGTAAGCGTCCGGCAGCTTGGCATTCTCCGCGATTGCAACCGTTTTTGAGTTTCTAAACGATATCGCGACGCGCTCGGTTGAGTATTTCTGACCGTCCAAAAACTCCGTAAGATACCGTTTCAGCGATTCCGCCTTGTTTTTCGCGGCTTTCTCCCGCTCCGCAAAAGCGTCTTTTTCGCGCTTGTAAGCCTCCATATCCGCCGTAAGGTTCTTTATCCAGAGCGCGATGTTCTCAATTTTTGTGTCGCGCTCCATTGCAAGCGTGCTGAGTTTTTCAACGTCTATAATTTCTCCCGTCTCCGCGTCTATGCAAGCGAGCATTTCCTGAGATATTTCGTATAAATTAGCCATTTTTTGTTCTCCTTATCAGTCCTTAGCGTAAGCCGCATAAGTCGCGCTTTCTTCCGCCGCCATTTGTTTTATAAGATTCTCCCTATACGCGTTTCCGCAGGGTGTGCAGCGAGCCTTTCCGTCCGCGTTTTTGCTCGCGGCAAGCTCATATACCTGCTGAGCAGTCCAGTGTTCGCCGTTAGCGCGTTCCCAAGGCTCAAAAGGTTTACCGCAGTCACAGCATACATATTGCTGTGCGCTGTCCTCGCTTTCTGTGGCGGGAGTTAAGTCCGTGTATGCAGGATTTATCACATTTCCGCTATCGCCGCCCTGCACGTTTGTGGACGTTTCTGCGGGTGCTGCGGGAGATATATCCGGCATTTCGTCCGCAATATACATTTGACTAAACTGCGAGGGGAAAGCGGCTCGGAGTGCTCTAACTACCGCCACCTTCTCGCACATGGTCGCGGGTTGCTTCGCCCAGTTGGAGTTCAGCTCCCCCGTTTTCTTCCGCTGTTCAACCTCGGTGAGAGCGACCGACATATAATCAGGGTGGTTGCGCCCCTTGCGGAATACCCTGCACCATGCGCCGAGCAGCTCTTCTGACTTCGGATTGTAAAAGCACCCTTCGCGTTCTATCGTGCTTCCCGTGCGCTTATCCGCGATAATTACGCCGCTCGCCTTGCCGTCGTAATCCGCGAAGCTGTCAGCCCTTTGTACGTATACGTCCTTAGATACAAGTATCTGCGCAGGTTGAGTTCCGTATTTAATGCAGTACGCTTCTTTCAAAAACGGATTCAGCTGGCGAGCCTTGCACAGCTCGACGAAGAGCTTGTATTCGCCCTCCGTAACCGTTCCGTTGTCGCCCGTGATAAATCTCTTGACTATGTCCGGCGAAAGTTCAACTTTTCCACCGTGCGTGTCGGTGAATTCTACTAATTCTGTGTTTTTAGGTGTGATTGCTGCATTCATTTTATTTCTCCCTTTTCCTTTAATTCTTTTTTTCGCCGTTCAAAACATATTTCACTGCCCCTGCACGTCGGCTCGGTGCAGGTCAGGCATATAGCCGCCGCTTCGGCTGATTCAATTGGTTTGTAGCGGTTCTTTCGTATCTTCTTTTCGGATATCGGAGCGCACGATTCAGCGTGTATATTGCCCGTTATGATGCGGTATATCGTGTCATCAAGGTCGCTCCATCTGCTTTCTCCGTCTTTTGGCATATCAACCTCCTGTTGAGCTGAGTATCTGTGCTTTCATGTCGTTGTATAGTTCACTCACGCTTGTGTGGAGCGCATTAGCAATTATTTTCTTTTCGTACTCCGTGTACTTCCACGGCTCTTTCTTTCGCCGCCTGAGTGTTTCCCTCGATGTGCCTATAGCCGTTGCAAGTTCCTCGTCCGTAATACCGTAAACTCGGCAAAGCAACGCGATGTTGTCTCGGACAACAAAGGCTTCGGGGAATAATTCCTCGGCTTTCGGTTTCTTTTTACCTTTGTTTGTTGTCATAAAATGCCTTCCCGCTTAAAGCGTATGTAGATGTTCTGCCTTCCGTAAGGTGTTATCCGCGTCTGTATCGTGCAATGTGGGTCTTCCGGCGAGCCGTAGTAAACCTCGCGTACCTCAAACCATCCTGCCACCATATACTGTGAGTACGGCACGATTTTTTTGTCGACCGCCCTATAACAGTATTTCTTGCCGAGTACGGTTTCGATAAATTTCTTCTCGCTAATTCCCAGCATTTTTGCCGTATCGCGGAAGTTCGTACTGCCGGAAGCACCAGCCACCGCGTCATAATAAGCGGCTTTTGCCGTAAGCTCGGCGTTCTTTTGTTTCTCCGCTTTGAGCTGGAGTGCAAGATTGATAATCACATCGGGATTCAGGAGCGCGTCCTCGATTTTCTGCGGCGTGAGATACGCGCCGTGCTTGCGGATAGAGGGAATAACCTCATGCGTTACCCAGCGTTTAAACGCTTTTGCTTCGGGCTTGCGGGAGCTAAGCACAAGGGCATACATTCCGGCTTCGCTGACTGCGTTTATTTCGCCTACAGCACCCTTATTTAAATTAAGGTCTCCTACACGTGCTACCTCATCTCTGTCAAGTCTGCGTATTGCATTTGTAGTTTGTCCTAAGTCTAAAGCTCTGCAAATATCAGTTGCAATAAACCACGGTTCTCCGTCAATTTGTATTGTGCGGATTTGTCCAAAGTCCTTATGAGTAAAAACCTCAACTTCATTTCCGCTCTTATTGTCCTGCACGGTTTCTTCCTTTTCGACAGCCGGAACAGCTTCTTCCTTTTCGTAAGATTCAAGTTCCTCAACCGTCACGCCAAAGTAGTCCGCAAGCTTAATTCTTGTTTCCAACGTAGGTGTGCCGTTCTTCCAACGGTGATAAGCGTATTTCGATAAACCGCTTCCGCTCAGCACCTCCCTCGCCGACTTGCCATGCATTTCGCACAGCTTCATAAATGTGTTATAAAACACACTGTCATCTCCTTTCGTAAACGTATTTGTTTATGCCTTTGTATTTGCCTTGTCGCCGTAGATAAGATAATCTATGGTAACATTAAGCTTTTCCGCAATCCCGCACAGCGTTGCAAGCGGCGGAATTTTGTATCCCGCTTCAAGCACCGTGATAAACTCACGAGATACCCCGGCGGCTTCCGCAAGCTCACGCTGCGTGATTCCTGCTTCTTTACGGAGCGCAAAAATGCGCTTCCCAATCGCTTTAAAATCCATTATTGCTCCTCTCTCTTTCCTTGATCCGTTTTAACTCAAGCTCGGCTTCGCGCATTTCCCAGATTCGTTTGCCGAACATAATCAGCAGCATCCCGCCGACGTATATCAGCAGCACCGCGATTATGCATTCGCACAGCAAATCCTTGTCAGCCTCCGAGCTGATAAGCAGTCTCATAAAATCAGCCATTTTTATCTCCTTATATGCACTTCGTTCGGACTTGTGACCGTACGACTTTCGCCGCGTGCATTACCCCGCCGGAGCGGGTCACTCTGCATTAAAAGCATTTTTTGATTATGTCCATTGTTTTTCCGGCGTCCTCAATGTAGTGGTTCATAGCAACTCTCACCACCACGTGCGGCTCATCCTCAAGGCTTTTAACAGCCTCAACAAGCAGGTTGTACATATTTATGTAAACGCGTCTATCATCTTCAACCGCAGGCTCTATTTTGTCCCATGCCGCTGCTTCCTTGCCGTACTCCCTTTCAAGTATTGCAAGTTTTGTTGTTTTCCAGCTTCTATTCATTTTCGTTCTCCTTAGTCCTCGTATTCCGTGATTACGTCTTCGCTTGTCCATTCGCCGTCGCCGTTTGTCCATATACCTTCATCGTTAAGTGTAAGTCCGGCGTATTCAAGTAGCTCGTCATTGCTCATGCTGTGGTTAGTGTAAACCTTGCCAATAATGTAGCTTTCATCCATTCTATCTTTGATAACTATTGTGCGTTCCATTTTCTGTTCCCCTCTTGAATTTTCTTTTTATATTTGTTATAATGTAACCGTGGTTACTTGCTTGACTATATTATACCTAAGTTTTCCTAAGATTGCAATACCTTTTCTTAAGATTTCCTAAATTCTACTATTTGCACAAATTCCAAGGAGGTTATTGTATACAATGCCCACTTATGTTGATTCCGATATCGACCGCATAAAAACTTTGATTAAAGACAAAGGGATGAAGCAAAAACACGTTTGCGCCCAGCTCGGTTTGTCCGAAACGTATCTGAGTAATATCAAAAACGGCAAAGACAAAATGACGTGCGAACGCCTAAAAAAAATAGCTGAAATGCTTGGTACTACAACGGATTATCTAACTGGACATACCGACGACCCATCGCCAATCGAACCGAAACCTCCGAAAGCCGAGTTATCTGAAGACCAGCAGGAACTTTTACAACGTTTGCTGTCCCTCTCCGGCGATGAGCAGAAGAAAGCGTTTGACATGCTCAAACTCTATCTTGACAAATGACTTCCCAAACATGTCGAAAATTGTACCAAAATTCCCCATACAAATTTTGCCATATCTGTTGCTTTTTGCTTTTTACTATGATATAATGTAAGCGTGGTTACGCGATGCGCAGTTTTTTCTCCGCTGCCGATTGTCCCAACAGCGGAGTGAACGCAGCGGTGAGCAGCTACGTGATATAAGGCTGTGCACCTTGTAACTTAACTATACAACGGCTAAAGGAGAGCCGCAATACCCGAACAAGGCTAATCCGCAGCCGAATACGACTATTTAAGCAGCATGATACGGCGATTCGAACGCCGCACACGCAAAAAGGAGTGTGTAATGGGAACTACGGACTTATCAAGCGAAAATTTGGTGCAAAAACTTGTAGAACGCAAAGAAGAACTCGGATATACGAATGCGGTGATTGCCGAAATATCGGGTGTGCCGGAATCAACCGTTACTAAGGTTTTCAACGGCACAAACCGCTCCCCGACATATGATACTATTTCACCGATTTCTCACGCCCTCGGCGTGTCGTTAGATACAATAACAGTTATCGAAGAGACTGCCGAAAAATCCGATAGCACAAAACAAGCAGAAGCCAAGCCGCATGATGACCGTTTTGTGAATTACGTCATTTTCTCAACCGAAGCAAGGATAAAGAATAAAGAAAAATGGCTCAACCGATTATCGATAGCGGTCGCGGCATTGATGGTTCTGTTAATTTTATGGCTGATATGGGACTATACCCATCTTGATAGAGGGTTTATAAGATACTCGGCTCAAGCTCAGATTGTACCCAACAACGACAGCGTGTCGTTATACACATACACACAACAGGGAGGACTATAAAAAATGAAAAAAGCAATAGCAGCAATAATCGCTCTCGCTCTATGCGGATGCGCGCTAACAGCGTGCTCCGGCAAAGGCGAAGAAAAAGGTACTGTTCCCGATTTGACGGGCAGTTGGATTGAAACAAACACGGATTCCGATGCGAAAATGTCTGCCGAAATTACCTCCGACACAATAGAGGTATACTGGTCAGCTGACGAGGACGAGACACGCGCCCTCTACTGGTCGGGTACATACGTCGCGCCGACTGAAGCCGGAACATATACGTGGAGCAGTGTCAACGACCATGATAAAACAGATTCAGCACTTCTCGCGTCCGGCGACGACACGAAAGACTTCACTTACAATTCAGACGGCGAAATTACGTTTGATGTAACCGCTATGGGAGTAACCAAGACAGTGCATCTCGCAAAAGAATAAAAAGAGCCGGAGCAAAATCCGGCTTTTTGAAATAGGAGATAAAATGAAATGGCAAAGGCAAAAAAGCTCCCCTCCGGCAATTGGCGCGTCCTGCTATACGTGGGAGTGGATGAGAACGGAAAACGGCAGTATGAATCTATTACCGCCCCGACGGAATCAGAAGCGAATTTGTTAGCCGCTCGGCGGAAGTATGAACTGGAGCGCGGCATATCCCACGACCGAACACCGGAAGAAATGACAGTGGAAGAAGCGATTGAAAAGTATATTTCAGACCGCGACGAAATAATGTCTCCCAAGACCGTGCGCGAATCTCGCGGATACCTGCGAAATCATTTGAAAACGATAAAAAAGATAAAAATAAAAAAACTGACCGAAAGTCAAATCCAGTCAGAAATAAACAGGGAAGCGCGGACCCTTGCGCCGAAAACCATAGCGAACATATACGGCTTATTTTACGCAGCAATACGCGCGGCAGTGCCGGAGATACACTACAACATCAAACTCCCGCAACGACAGAAGAAAGAAATGCACATCCCAACAAACAGCGAGCTGCAAATCCTATTGAAAGCCGTAGAGGGAAAACCTCTCGAAATTCCCGTTTTGCTTGCCGCGACCTGCGGAATGCGGCGCGGCGAAATATGCGCCCTCGATTTGAGCAAAGATATCGATTATAACAAGTGCAAAATAAAAATAACAAAAGCGGTATCGCAAAATGAAAATAACGAGTGGGTGACAAAGCAGCCGAAGACCACCAGCAGCACCCGCGAAATAGACTGCCCCGAATGGGTAATAGAGAAATTAAAAGCGGCGCGGGACAGCGGATATAAAATCAAAAATCCCGCACGAATATCAAACACTTTCGCTACGCTATGCGACCGCCTTCGTCTTGATATACGTTTCCATGACCTCCGCCACTATTACGCGAGTTTGATGTTGTCACTCGGTGTGCCGGATAAATATGCAATGCAGCGCATGGGACACGCAACGCCTAATATGCTCAAAAATGTATACCAGCACTTGATGGACGACAAAAACGAAGAAGTTACGGAACAAATAAACCGCTATTTTGAGACGGTGCAACACGAAATGCAACACGAAAATGCAGGAGAGGAAGAAAAAGAGAGAAAATAACATGAATCCAAAAGAATCAAAGAGCATTTATAAAACCTCATGCAGGTTCGACCCCTGTTACCTGCACCAAATAAGGTTGATAGTTTTGATACGGAAGTATCTGAAACTATCACCTTTTTCTTTATGTCCAAAAGAATAGACTGCAAACGGACGATTGCTACTCTAAATAGTTTCGTTGTAGGATTTACATGCTGTGTCGGAGATGTCATAACAGAAATTTGGCATCATATAAAATACTGCATTGAAACTTTTTCGTAGAATAGTTTCATTAATATAATGAGCGCGGTTGATAGTTTGAAAAAGAGCTTTATTATGCATAGTGTTCTCTGTTTGATAGGTTGAAAAATTCATAATCTTGTGGCATAATAATTATATCAAGTTTTAACCAGAGGTTTTTTATATGAAATTTGAATATATAGAATATCATAAAATCGTAAGTGATGATGAGTTAATTACCGATTTAAGAAAAACGGCAAAACGATTAGAACTACAATCATTGTCAATGCGAGCGTACGATGAAAACGGTAAATTTAGCAGTACAACAATATCAAGAAGATTTGGCACATGGAATCAGGCACTTTATTTAGCAAATCTTGACTATAAAAACAAATTTTATTCAGAATATGAGATGTTCGAAAACATTGAAACAGTATGGATAAAACTTGGTAGACAGCCAACAAGAAGAGATATGGACAATACGGTAATTTCTAATATATCCAGTGGGTGCTATATTAGAAATTTCGGTAAATGGTCTAACGCGTTAAAAGCGTTTATTGTATATATCAATAGTGACATCATACCACATGGTCTTGATAATCATATCGAAACTGACCATAAAACAAAGCGAGATGTTAATTTGAGGATGCGCTTTATAGTAATGCAACGCGATCATTTCAAGTGTTGTGCCTGTGGGGCATCCCCAGCCAAAGATCCTTCAGTTGTTTTGCATGTCGACCACATTATCCCTTGGGCAAAAGGTGGCGAAACAACACTTCAAAATCTTCAAACACTTTGTAGCAAATGCAATTTAGGAAAAAGCGATTTATTGTAATATAAATGGTTTTCGATAGTTTCACTTCCACGGTTAGGGTTTTAATTTTTAATGAAACCTTTTGAAAACCTCTGAAACCGTATCAATATTATCAACTGTTGCAAAAGTCTCATGTTAATTCATGGGACTTTCTTATATGTTAAAATACACCACTTCGTTCTCGCCTTTGTTTTCTTCAAAGAATTCCTTCATTCTCTTTTTGATATACGAGTCGAACTTTCCCGGGCTTACTCCGAACATATTTTTGAACAGAGTTACAAAATAGCTCACGCTGTCATAACCGCAGTTTTTTGCCGTTTCCTGCACGCTCATCCCACCGCCGAGCATGAACCGCGCGTTGTTTATCCTTATCATAGTGATGTAGTCCTTGACTGTCATTCCTGTCGACTGCTTGAAATCCTGCACCAGCTTTGCGCGGGAGATGTAGTATTGCTGTGCGAGGGAATCAAGAGAGAGCGGCTCGGCGAAATGTCCGGATATGTACTCGAGAAGCTCGTTTATGTACGGCGTGCGGCAGGTTTCCGATACTATGTTTCCCGTCGCGCTTTGATATGTGTAAAGCTCATACAGGATCATCGCGGTGAGATATGCCCGTGCGTTGAGGTCCTTGCCTATAACGCGGTATCTGTCGAAATATATCTTCATAAGCTCAAACATATCTTCGTCAAGCTTTATCACGCTGATGTTTGACGAGCGGAAGAAGGAGATTTTGTCGGCGATGGCGGAGCAGTGCTTGAAAATATCGTCGTTGAAGTTCACCACATAGCGCGTGTAGCCTTCGCGGAGCGTGTTTACCCCGTGGAACGTCAGGCTGTTGTGGAGGATTATCGCCGGGGACTTTACAGTCAGCTTGTCCGCATTGTTTTCTACGGAGAGCATACCGTCGACCAAAAACAGCATCTCATAGTGGTTGTGAATATGCACGTTCTCCATTTTGAAAGATTTGCTGTAGCTGTATCTTATGTTCGGTGAATCATCCTGCTGTTGCAGCTTCATGTCCGTCCTCCTTGCATGTGATGTGAGTTTATATATTATTATACAGTAAAATTGTGAAAATTGAAATCCATTTTGCATTTTTGGCAGAAGAAATAATTTTAAAGAACTATTGTAGCTGAAAAAGAAACTCGAATGCTTGAAAACATTGATTTGATGTGTTATACTTATATAAAAGTTAACTGTGTATTAACATACAGCTTATAAATAATTACAAATGTGATGGAACTGATTAAAAACGCATATAAGGAGCGAAAAAATGAAAAGAGCGCTGTCATTAATCATTGCACTGCTCATGCTGTCCGCGTCGTTCGCGTCATGTTCTGAGAAGCAGAACGATGAGACAGAAAAGCCGTCAAGCGAAACCGTAGCGGCTGGCG
>ERZ779861.2179-NODE-2179-length-19325-cov-5.621121_pt1 | contig 19325 bp, 19 predicted proteins | sample MGYA00511558_ERZ779861 | MGnify/ENA primary metagenome ERZ779861 (study PRJEB29588, sample SAMEA2163432) | human gut metagenome | biome: human gut; feature: human-associated habitat; material: faeces | place: Denmark | collected 2008/2010 ...
CAAAAATGAATTATTAGAATATATAGTAACAGTTTTATATGAAAGAAGTATTGATCCAAATTTTACTGGTAATCCAAATGAAAGCTATTGTCAAGGATTGACTTTTCTTGATATACAAGTAAGTAATCATGAATTAAAACTTATTAAACAATACTACTACAAAGAAATTGAAATGACAGAAGAATTAGATACTTTAATAAATAAACTTTACAATCGATATACTGAAATTAAAAATTTAAATTAAACTAATTATATTTGAAGATTCTATTAGTAATTGTCTAAATTGCTAATGGAGTCTTTTTATTATGCAGAGAAATGCAGTACCTCTATAAAAGTACTAGGTTTGGCAAGCCGTTGCTATAAAGTTTGCCCGTATTCGTATAAACGGTCTATTTATACAAAATGCGTGAGTGAGATTTTACAACCACAGACTCACAATAATAAAAGAGTTCTTGGGAGGCAAGGCTTGGATGTGGATTTGCAATTGTTAAAAGTGTGGACAAGTATGCACCTTGATAATTAAATAATTATCTGCAATTGTAGTAGTTCTTCTACTTACTAGACTACCTATAAAACGAAGCGACCGACTGACGGTTTCTTATTTCTTAGGTGTAATAATCCTTTTTAAGTATTGGGATTATTACGCCTAATTATCTTCGCTCTCTCCCTCTGGTTTCTATAATAAAAATGAAAGGAATTGATTTAATATGAAAATAGAATATAGAAAAGTTGGCGATTATTACTTGCCTAATTTAATTGCACCAAAGAGCAATATAAATATTTCTAAAATCGGAAAATATGGAAGATTAAGACTAAATTATCTAAAAGAACATAGAAAAGGAGAATATACTCTTTTACTAGTAAATAATAAATTAAAAGAGCATTTAATTGAAATAGATAAAAGTGCTAATGAAAAATTAGAATTATTAATGAAACAGTTTGCAGAAAAAGAAAATGTTGATGAAGAATTAAAAGCAAAGGACCCATTAAAATGGGTTGGATTGATGAATAATATAAAGCACTCTGCTGAAGAAATTATACTAAAAGAATTAATATATGTTTAGGAGGAAATTGTTATGTTAGAAATAAAATCATTTTATAAAGAATATGAAGATATGTTTGAAGAATATTTAGAAGATATTAAAGGAGTCTTGAGAAAAAGAAATCAAAAATATATAAGACTACTAGAAAAATATCATAAAATTTTAGATGAAAATGAAAATCTAGTTTGGATTCTAGAAGGGCAAACTGAAAACAGAAATTTAACAAATAAAGAATGTAGTGCTCTAGCAAAATTAATAGAAATCTATTACGATATGAAATTAATAGAAGAAAAAGAGATTTTCTTTTCAGGTGGTAAAGAAGCATATTTTTTCTTTAGGAAAATTGGAATTTTAAGATAATAATTATCCAAAAATAAGGCACATTTTTTAATGTTTTGTGCCTTATTTTTTATATTATTTAATTATATGAAAGAATTTCGAATGTGAGTACTTCATAGATTTTTTGAATACGCAAGCACCGTATTTGTACTCACGCCACAAATACTATTAAGAATGGGATAATTCCCAAACCCTATTACATTTTTTTAGAAAGTGAGTTGAATTTTATGAGAAATAGGAATATAAAAATCAATATTTTTTTAAATGCAGAAGAGAAAAATATTTTTGAAGATAAAGTAAAAAAATCTGGATTAAATAAATCTGAATTTTTTAGAAAAATAATTTTGGATTATCAATTAAAAGAGCAACCTGATGAAAGATTTTATGAAATACTTTCTTTGTTAAGAAATATGGCAAACAACTTAAATCAAATGGCAAGGACTTATAATAGATATCAAGGCTATATGGAAAGAAATGAATTTGCACCATTGTTAAATCAAATACAAGATTTTGTTTTAAGTATGCAAGAAGTTTATCTTATTTCTCAAAAGAAAGGAGCTTTAAATGGCTACAACAAAAATATGGAAATTTAAAAGCAGACTAGACACCCTTATTGAATATGCAATTAATGGAGAAAAAACAGAACACAAGCTATATGTATCAGGTATCAATTGTATGCCTTATACTGCTTTTTATGAAATGAAAAATATTAAGAAACAATTTTTCAAAACAGGTGGAATAGAATGTTTTCACGCAATTCAATCTTTTGCAAAGAATGAAGTTACTCCTGAAGAAGCTCATGAAATTGGAATACAACTTGCTGAAGAACTTTGGGGAGACAGATTTCAGGTCATTATTTCTACTCATTTAAACACCGACAATGTTCATAACCATTTCGTTTTAAATTCTGTTTCTTTTTTAGATGGAAAAAGATTTTGCAATACAAAAAAGGATTATGCTCTTATGCGAAAAACATCTGATAGAATCTGTGAAGATTATGGGCTAAGTGTACTGAAACAAGAAGATAAATATAATAAATATGCTACAAGTGGCTTATATAAAGAATTAATGAAAGATTCTATTGATTATGCAATAGAAAATGCAAGTAGTTACAATGAATTTATAAAAATTCTCCAAGATTTAAATTATACTGTTACGGATGTAAACAATGCTCTATCAATTAAGCGAAAGCCTTATAAAAGAAATACTAGAATTGAAAGACAATTAGGAAATAAATATTCAAAAGAATATATTTATAAAAGAATATTAGAAACTCAGCCACCATTTCCTTATTCTCCAAATCCTTATCCTTTAATTAATAGAACATATCAAAAATACAATAGCATAAAGGCACACTATATTCCACATAGTAACTCCATTTTAAGTTTAATATTTCACTATGAAAACCCATTTAATATAAATATACCTAAACCTAGTACAACTAGAATAACCCCAGAATTATTAAAAGAAATAAAGCAAATGGATGAATATTCTAATCAGGCTAAACTATTAGCAAAATATAAAATTAATACAGAGCAGGAATTATTAGATTTCAAGAAATCTGCTTATAATAAAATTAGTCCTCTAAAAAGTGAAAGAGAAAATCTATGGAAAAAGCATAAAAGAGCTAAATCAGATGATGAAAAGAATAGAATTGAAAACCAAATTGTAGAAATTTCTAAAAAAATCACTCCACTTACTGAAGAAATAAGACTTTGTGATAACATTCAAAGAAGAATGGATAAAATTAATAGGTTAAAGCTTCATAATAAAATAGAGGAAGATAGGCAAAAAGCTGAACAACAAGAAAAGGTTAAATCTAAAAATAAATATAGAGATAGATAGGAAAAGGAACAGCTTGTTACTGTTCCTTTCATTATCTATTTAAATAACTTATTTATATCTTTAAATAAATTTTCAAATCTATCAAGTGTACTTTCTGAAAAATAATCTTTATCTACACAAAGGGAAGTTAAGTATTTCGAAGGTCTGTAATGGTTAAATCTATCCTTTTGAATGATCTTGTTTATTTGAGGAATTATAGCTTTCTTTGTATCAATTTCTTCCTTTGATATTGATTTATACTCCTTTGAAAATTCTTCATTAAATAATTTTAGATATTCTTCTATTTCAAACATATCTTCAATATCTGCCACACTCAATCTATCAATATATTGGTCAAAAAATTTAATTTGATTGTCTTTAATTATTTTTTCATTTACTAAATTTTCTAAGCGTTTCTTACCTTTTTGGTCTGTAAAAGTATCAAGCAAACATACCATATTCAATTTATTCCCTCTAAGTAGTGATATAAATGTTGCAACTTTATCTAATCCACCTACTGGAACAATAGTAATGTCATCATTTAAACCTTCTCTATTATTAGCATTTAAAATATTAGATATAACTGTTATAAACATTAGGTCTGCTACACCTTCAACTAAAAGATTTTTATCTGAAATATATAAATTTTGAGCTATATTATAGCCTAATGCTGCTTGCAGTGGAAATAATGTTCCTTGATCCTTTTCCTCTAAAGCATTAGATATTATACTTCCTATTTTAGAATTGTTAGAGTCATATACTGTTCTTACTTCATCTAATTTATCAGATTCTATCATAAAAGGTGAATGTGTTGTATATATAACTTGATATTTGGGTAATAATTCTTTATCAATATATTTTAGCAAATCTGATTGGGCTTCTGCATGTAAATTTAAACCAGGTTCATCTAAAAGTATTATTAAATTTTCTTTTTCTTGTACTTTGCTGAACCAAACTAAGAATGAGAAGAACCATATAAACCCTTTACTTCTGTTTCTTAATGGTAAAGTTACTCTATGCTTTGTATTTCTAATTCTTATTTGCAAGAATTTTTCAAATTCTCTAGTAGATGTATTTTCTTTTGTCTGTATATCAAATTTTATTTCTAAATTTTGATTAGTAGTCCAATATTCCAGCAATTTATCTGTTATATTATTTGATGTTGCTTCTAACTCTGCTATAAAATCTTCATATTCATCAGAATTCATAACTTTAGCAATATCAATATTAGATAATTCAAAAAGAGCTTTTGTAATATCTTGTTGTTCCTTTGAAAATGTTTCATCAACTTGTCCATTAGCAAACTTATTCAAATTAATTGTTCCTGGTAAAGCATAGTATTCATCAAAATATAAAAATTGTGGTAAATTAGGCTTTATATATTTTTTAGCAATATATCCTGTTACTATATCGCTAAATGTTTCAAATGCATTATCTATGTATTTTGTTTTTAATTCATTATGCATTGTTTGTAAATCCGAATTGCTTTCTATTTTTTCTGCTAACTCTTTTACTGATTTGCAAGTTATAAGTTCTTCCTTTAAAGTTTCTTCTATTGTATATTTTTGTACAAAATTTTCAATAAACTTTTTAGTATCAGCCGATATAATATATGTCATACCATTATTATATTTCCTTGCAATTTTTATAGTTTTATCTGTATAAACATCTTTACCAACATCATCTGAAATTTGTTTTAATAATTCTTCAGATAGTTCAAATGTACAAGCTATAACTTGAAAATCATCATCTGGATATTCTTGTTGATATTTTTTCAACATTCCTCTTGGATAGTCATTTGTACTATTAAAGTCAAAATCAGTATCTTCTGAATCAAAATAATTAAATTTAGCTAATGCTTCTAATAATGCAGTTTTTCCAGATTCATTCTTCCCAACAATTCTTGTAACTCCATTTTCTATATCTATCTCTTGTTTATCTAAAAAACTTTTGTATTTGTTAATTTCAACTTTTTTTAGCTTTATCATCTTACAACTCCTTTTAATAATAATTCAAGTAATATTAATAATCAAAATTCCAAAAACTCAATTTCCCTTGAGCTGGTATATTATTAACTTTTTCAACATTTGTTAATTTAAATGCATAACCTTTCCAACTCTTATCATTAATAACATGTGAATATAATACAGGATTTTTTTGTTCGAGAATCTTCCTAAATTCATTATCTACTGGAATGCAATCCTCTAAACAAACCTTAGCAATTATAAATCCAGCTGGATATTCTAAATTTAAATGCTTGAATTTTTCTATATATTCTAAATTTTTTCCTTTTCCTGCATGTATTAGAAACTCTCCACGATATTTAGTTTTCCAAGTTCTAAATTCATATTCTTTTATTTCTTCTGCAATTAATGTAGCATAGGGTTGCTTTATAGTTAAAACTTTCATTATTTCAACCTTCTATTTCAAAATATTTTTTATTGATTCTTTTGTTATATTTTTAGAAGATAAGACTCTAGGATTATTTTTTAAATATTCTTTAGCTTCATAAACTTCATCAGCAACAATAACAAATTGTCCATTTTTTTGTAATATATTATTAAGTTTATCTTCATTTAAATCAATACCAAGTGTTATTAAAAACATAGCATCTACTGTTAGAAAGTCTACATCCTCAAAGTTCTGTTTGTATCTTTCTCTTAAAGTTCTTTTTGCACTTACACCATATTTTTTATTGTCTATATAAAATGTAAAATCATATTCAACTGAAGAAATCATATCATCGTGAGAATGGTTTTCAACTTTATCACTTATATTTAATAATAAGCTATATACTCTATTTTCATATGATTGTCCAGCATCAGATTTTATACTTTGATTTATTGATTCATCAATAATAATCATAAACATATTATTTACATTTATTTTATATTTTTCAACAATGGTTTTTAATTTGTCATTTAGAACTTTAATAGTATTTTTACTTGTTTCTAGAACAAATTCAGTTTTCCTATCAATATTAGTTAAAACATACACTAATAGCGAGCTGATTACTCTTTGACCATATGGATATTCTAAATTAGACATATCATACTCAAGCCCAAGTTTGTCTTTTATCTTGTCAATTTTTTCTTTATACTTTATTCTGGCATATGATTTTGATTCTTCTAATATTAAATCTTTTGTAAGTAAAAGCTCTATAGAAACCAACAACAAATCTTTCCACATATTGTAATTACTATTATTAGCTAAATTTAATAAAATCATTAGGTCATCATAAGCCTTTGTATTTTCTCCTACTATCCCGTTTGAAAGTAGTTGTTTCATTTTATTGCAAGGTAAATTATCATTCTGCTCAATGGTTTCTTCTAAAGTCATTAGTCGTTTTTCTCCTAATCTACATTTTAATAAATCCTTTAGTATTGTATAAAATAATAGATTGTTCCTATATTCTTTTTCTGTAATGTCCATTATATTTCACCCCCTTTTTTAAGTGCTTCATACATTTTTTTAGCAACTGCATCAATCATATTTACAGGAACTGAATTTCCAAATTGTTTATATGCTTGTGTATCGCTAACAACAATTTTAAAACTATCTGGATATCCTTGTAATCTTGCAGCTTCTCTAGGAGTCAGTTTTCTAGGATTTTTTCCTTTAGCTGATTGATCTACTAAAATTTCCGAACCATCTTTGTAATATCTTGCAGAAATTGTGCTTGTGTAAGCAGAATCCTCATTAAATAAGCAATATCCAAATCCATTTCCTTTTTCTCTATTTCTTTCTTTTCTCATTTGATGACTAGCCCAAATTTTATCGGATATTGTATATTTATCATCAGGATTTTTTTCTAATATGTTTCCTAATCTTGTTGGAATATTAGTATCATCTGGAAAATGAAAATCAATATTGTGATTTTTAAACCCTACAATCATTATCCTTTCTCTATTTTGAGGTAGTCCAAAATTTTTAGCATTTAAAACTTTATGGTAAACTTTATAATTTAACTTGTTTTCTAAAATATCCAACATTGTTTTAAAAGTCTTTCCCTTATCGTGATTTGTTAACCCTTTTACATTTTCTAGAAGAAAGCATTTAGGTTGTTTTTCCTCCAATATTCTCTCAACTTCAAAAAACATAGTTCCTCTTGTATCATTAAATCCTTCTCTTTTTCCAGCTATTGAAAAAGCTTGGCAAGGAAAACCTGCTAGTAAAATATCAAAATTCGGAATTGTATTTGCTGGAATTTTTGTGATATCTCCACTAGGTTTTTCTCCGTAATTTGCTTCATAAGTTTGAGATGCATATTTATCAATTTCAGATGAAAACACACATTTTCCACCTAAATTTTGAAACGGCGTTCTAATTCCTCCTATCCCAGCAAACAAATCTATATATTTAAAATTATATTGATTATTGTCAGGTATATTTTCTACATTAAATAAACTCATGTTATTTTCCATTTGGTAATCCATCTTTGTTATCTCCCTCCATATTACTTTTCGCTCTACTTTTATAAACATTAGCTTGATTTCTACATTGTGGGCTACAATATTCTGCTTTCAAGTTATCTGAAGCAAAAGGCTTACCACAATGTTTACACATTTTTACTGTTTTTCTTTCAGTTGTTTCATTTAAAGCAAACATTGTATCAATTGCCAGTTTTAAAGAATTAAAATTCCATTCTATAACAGGTGGCTTTTCTTTGTTTGGATCCATTAATATTCTACATGCAATTTTAGAAGGATTAAAATTTTTAATTCTTCTATCATATAATTGTTTGGTATAAGCATCTTCAACCTTATTATAATTTTCAATAGCTTCAAATACAGAATATAAATCTCTAGCATACTGCATTATCCAAACAATTCTTTCTGAATAAGCTTTTGAAAAGACTACTGCATATTCTGCTGGTCTATCAATAGCAGCAATTGGATTCATCTCATTTTCTACTGTTAATTCAATACTGCCATCAGACAACTTATTTAGGTTAATTTTTTGTTTTTTCTCACATTTCAAAAATAGTTTTATATAGTCTTCAGTAGACATTTCTTCTTCTTTTTCAGTAACGACATTATCACTTGGTAAAAATACTTTTTGTTGAATTACTAGATTACCATTTATAGGTGCGTATGTTAATTCTCCTAATAGACCATAATTATGTACAAATTCCATAACTTTATCTTCAGCAGATTTCATATCTGTCTTCTTTATATCTAATCCTATTGTTAGTATATCTACAAGAATGTTATCCGCAACATCAAAAGGGTCATACATTGTTATTTTAGAATTTTCTTTTGGTGTTATATAGTATTTTTCATCTAAATCCACTTTATCATAATCACTATATTTAAACCAAAAAGTTCTAAAATTTCCTTCGTTATTTTTCTTCATTTTCATTCTCCTAAATTTTTTTAAAATTTTTCAATGTAATACTTGACATTAATGAAGTATTACTGTAAAATAGTAATTGATAGTCGATAGTACATATTACATTTAATAATTGCTAATTGTTATCAAGCTATTACTATTATATGATTTTTATAGACTTTAGTCAAGTTTTGTTAAAAAAAAGGCTAAAAAAATCCTTAGAATTACTATGTCTAAAAATCAACAAACAAAAATACAACCAAATGGGAGGAGGAAATTTTTTGGATAAGAAAGAGCAAATACTGGATTTATATTTTGATAAGCATTTAAAACAAATACAGATTTCAAAAATGGTTAATGCTTCTCAACAATATATTTCTAAAATCATTAAGAATGATAAGAGATATGAAAATGAGAAAAGTTTTAGAAAATCTAGCAATGCAGAAAAGCGCAAAATTACTCAAGCTGAATATCAGAAAAATTATGTTAGAAGAAAAGAGAAAGATATTGTTTATGAACAACTATTAGAACAACAAAAACAAGATTCAATAGAACTATCATATAATCCTTATCTTCTTTCTGATTATGCCTTTAGAAAAGCTAATTCTAGTATTTATAGCTACAATAGTATAAAAAATCAATTTGTCATGATAAGGGGAATTAATGCAGGTTTTGATGCTCCTAAAAGAATTAGTATGAATGTTTATTAGAATTAAGAATAACAAATAAGAAATTTACCTTTTCAAAAAATAACCAATATGCAGTACATATAGCCAAAAACCTGATACATATAGCAAAAAATATTTAGTTATTGAGATTTTTGAAAAGGGAGGTTATCGTATGAAAGATTTAAAACAAAATTATTCTACTATGTTTACTGCTTATAAAGATGTAGTAAATGTAAATCAATTAGCAGAAATGTTAGGCATAGGAATTACTCTTGCTTATAGATTAGTAAAGCAAAATACTATTAAGTCTATAAAAGTTGGTAGACAATATAAAATTCCTAAACAAAATATTATTGCTTATTTATTAAATCAAAGTGTTGTTTAGGCTAAATTTTATATTTACTACAAAAAACAAAATCAATAGTAAATTAATTTAGTCTGTTACATCAGAAAGGAGTTTATAATGGTAACAGAAAATTTACAACAAATCAAAGTATCTGTAAGTAGTCTTGTTGTTCGAAACGGAATATATCAAGCAGTTTTAGAATACTATGATGAAAACGGAAAAAGACAACAACCTTGGCGTTCTACTGGTTTAAAAGAACGAGGAAATAAAAAACAAGCCATGCAAAAAGCTGAAGAAATAAGAGCTAACTTAGAAAAAGAACTGAATTTAAAAGCTCAAAATAATTCAAAATCAAATAATAATTCAAGTGATATTCTTTTTATAGAGTATCTTTTTTATTGGCTAGAAATCATTAAATGCAATGTTGAAGCTTCAACATTCACATCATATAGACAAATAGCAAACAACCATATAAAAAAATATTTTACTAAAAATCCAATAAAATTAGTTGATTTATCAGTTATTCATATTCAAAACTTTTATAATGAATTAATGACTAAATGTAATCTTTCTGCAAATACAGTAATTCATCATCACGCACTTATAAGAAAATGTTTAGATTATACCTTTAAAATGGATATTATACCGAGTAACCCAGCTGATAAAATTCAAAGACCTAAAATTGAACAATTTATAAGCAGTTTCTATACTGAAAGTGAGTTGAATACTTTATTTGAAAAATCTAAAAATGATCCTTTAGAACTTATTATATTAATTACTGCTTTTTATGGTTTGAGAAGAAGTGAAGTTTTAGGCTTACAATGGGACTCATTTGATTTTGAAAATAAAACAATTACCATAAAGCATACGGTTACAATAACAAATACAGAAGGAAATAACAGAAAGATTGAAGGAAAGGATAGAACTAAAAATAAGTCTAGTTATAGAACATTACCTTTATTTGATAATATTGCAACAAAACTTTTAGAATTTAAAGAAAAACAAGAATCTTTTAAAAAGGCCTTCGGCAACACTTATAATAAACAATTTCTAGAGTATGTATTTGTTAACACTCAAGGCAAAATAATCAGACCTGACTATGTTACTCAACATTTTAGTATATTGTTAGAAAATATTGGGTTAAAGCATATTAGATTTCACGACTTAAGACACTCTTGTGCAAGTTTGTTACTTGCTAAAGGTATTCCAATGAAATCTATACAAGAGTGGTTAGGACATTCAAATTTTTCAACTACAGCTAATTTATATGCTCATTTAGACAGTAATTCTAAAAAGAAATCAGCAGAGGTTTTATATAATGCTTTAAAATTTACAGATACAAAAAAAGAAAATGAAGAAAGTGCATCTTCATCTTCTCAAAAATAATTGAATTATGGTGCCGTTGGTGGGACTCGAACCCACATGGATGTTATCCGCAGCATTTTGAGTGCTGTGTGTCTGCCAATTCCACCACAACGGCATATTCTATTAAATTTTGGCGATTTACAATTTTGTTAGATATTTGTTAGATGTTTGAATATTTTTCAAATCTAGCAAATATTTAAACCTTACTATTTTCAAGACTTATAAGTTTTAGAATGAAAAAAATCCATTTAGATTTTGAGTCTGGTGCGTCTGCCAATTCCGCCACATCGGCATATTTAAAATACAATATATATAATAACAGATATTAACTGGTTTGGCAAGATAAAATTAAAATTTTTTTGAAATATCAATAGGCGGGTAAAATCGCCTATTTTTGTCTTCAATATTAGAAATTCATTTAAAATGAAGGAAAAAATATTTGTAATATAAACTAGAATATGCTAAAATAATGTATGCTATGTGGTAAAAATAAAAAAATGATGTAATAAATTTATTAAGAAAGGAACAAAAATAGTATGAATATAGGAATAGACATAGATGATACAATGTCAAATTCATTTGAAATTATGTTAGCAGATTCACAAATATATGATATTGAGGAAATGAAGGGAACAGGGGATATTAAAAATTTAGGAAGCATACCTACATATGATCAAATAGAGAATATGTATAAGTGGGAAGAGGAAGCATTAAAAAAATTTTGGTATAAACACTTTGAAAGAGTTTTAAGAGAGGCAACTCCAAAACAATATGTAGCAGAAACTATAAAAAAATTAAAAGAAGAAGGAAACAACATTTATATTATAACCGCAAGGTATGAGCAAGATGGAATAGAGAGCGTAGAGGGGTTAACAGAAGAATGGCTTAAAAAGAACAAAATAGAATATGATAGATTATTAATAAATTCATCTGACAAATTAAAGATAGCTAGAGAATACAATATAGATGTATTTATAGATGATTGCTTTAAATTTTGTAAAGAAATAAATGATGCAGGAATAAAATCATATATGTTTGTTGGCACAACAAATAATAATATAGAAACAGGAGAAGTAGAAAAAGTGTATTCATGGCCACAAGTTTATTTTAAAATCAAAGAATTTACCAAAAAAACACAATAATATAATTAATGCAACACATAAAGATTAAAATCATTTAAAACATAAAAAGGAGGAATAACAAGCAAATGCTAAAAATATTAAAAAACCTAAAAGAATCACTAATCTCAGTAATAATTATAGTGATTTTGCTATGCTTGCAAGCAGGTACAGACTTAGCATTACCAGATTATACATCTAAAATAGTTAATATTGGAATACAACAAGGGGGAATACAAAATGTTTCTCCAGAAGCAATACGAAAAGAGCAAATGGAAAATTTATTACTATTTTCAACAGATGATGAAAAAATATTAAATTGTTATACTCTAATTTCTAAAAAAGAAATGGAGGATAAAGAGTATGAAAAATATTTAAAACAATATCCAGAATTAGAAAATCAAGATATTTATGTACTTAATAATTTAAAGAAAGAACAGAAAGAAGAACTTGATACATTAATAGCAAAACCATTAATGATAATATATAGTATAAGTAATGAAGAAACAGCCAAAGAGATCAAAAAGAATATTCTACAGAACACACCTAAAGCACAACAAAGCATACTAGAACAAGCAGATTTGCTAACAATAATTAAAAATATGCCAGAAGAAACAAGGAATAATATTTTGGAAGAAAGTAGCAAAATGATAGACGAGAAATTTGGCAATATGACAGAACAAGTTGCAATACAAGCTACAAAGCAAGAATATGCCCAAATAGGGATGGACTTAGATAAAATACAAAATGATTATATACTATTTACAGGTATGCAGATGTTAGGAATAGCATTAATAAGTATGATTGCAGCAATAATAATAATGTATTTATCATCGAGAGTTGCAGCTAAGTTAGGACAAAACCTAAGAAATAAGGTTTTCAAAAAGGTTTTAGGTTTTTCCATAGAGGAATTTAAGGCGTTTTCTACAGCATCACTAATAACACGTAGCACAAATGATATACAGCAAATACAAAATTTAATTGCAATGTTATTTAGAGTAGTAGTATATGCGCCAATAGTAGGTATAGGCGGTTTTATAAGGGTATTAAATAACAGCCATACTTCAATGGCTTGGATAATAGGTTTGGCAATTTTATGTATATTAGGAATAATATTAACATTATTTATTATAGCAATGCCAAAATTCAAGAAACTACAAGAGCTTGTTGACCGTTTGAATTTAGTTGCAAGAGAAATACTAACTGGTTTGCCAGTAATTAGAGCGTTTAATACAGAAAAGAAAGAAGAAAAAAGGTTTGAAGATGCAAATAAAATATTAATGAAAACTAATATATTTGTTAATAAGGCTATGAGTTTAATGATGCCAGCATTAATGTTTGTTATGAATTCAGTGGCTTTACTAATTATATGGGTAGGAGGACATAATGTAGCAAATGGAAATATACAAGTTGGAGATATGATGGCGTTTATACAATATACAATGCAAATTGTAATAAGTTTTTTAGTTATTTCTATGATATCTATAATGCTACCTCGTGCTCAGGTTTCTGCTAATCGTATAAATGAAATTTTAGAAAAAGAGCCAAGAATAAAAGATAATGAGAATACAAAAAAATTTGACAACAGTAAGAAAGGATTGGTGGAATTTAAAAATGTTTCATTTAGATATCCAGATGCAGATGCAGAAATATTAACAGATATTAATTTTACAGCAGAACCGGGAAAAACTACGGCAATAATAGGAAGTACAGGTAGTGGAAAATCTACTATTGTAAATTTAATACCAAGGTTTTATGATGTAACTGGTGGAGAACTATTAATAGACGGAGTTAATATAAAAGATGTACCTCAACATGAATTGAGAAAAAGAATAGGTTTTGTTCCACAAAAAGGCTTACTATTTTCTGGAACAATAGAATCAAATATAAAATATGGAAATCCTAAAATGTCTGACAAACAGATGAAAGAAGCTGCAGAAATAGCACAGGCAACAGAATTTATAGAAGCAAAGCCAGAAAAATATAAATCAGAGATAGCACAAGGCGGAACAAACGTATCTGGTGGGCAAAAACAGCGTTTATCAATAGCAAGAGCGATTGCAATAGACCCAGAAATATTTGTTTTTGATGACAGTTTTTCAGCATTAGATTTAAAAACTGATAGTAAATTAAGAGCAGCATTAGCAGAAAAAACTAAAAACAAAACTGTAATTATAGTTGCGCAAAGAGTAAGCACAATACTAAATGCTGACCAAATTGTGGTGCTAGAAGAGGGAAAAATTGTAGGAATAGGAAAGCATCAAGAGCTTATGAAAAATTGTGATACATATTCACAGATAGCATTATCACAGCTTTCAAAGGAGGAGCTAGAATAATATGAGTAATCAAACAAAAAAGCCTCCAATGGGAGGTATGGGACCAGGAAAAGGACCAATGACAATGGAAAAAGCAAAAGACTTTAAAGGGACTACAAATAAATTGATAAAAAACTACTTATCTAAATATAAAATTGCAGTGGTTATAGTAATGATATTTGCAATTGGAGGTACAATTTTCTCAATTGTAGGACCAAAAATATTGGGAAACGCAACAACAGAAATATATAATGGATTAATAAGTAAATTATCAGGGGGAGAAGGAATTAATTTTCAAAAAATTGCAGAAATTCTTCTAACATTATTAACATTGTATTTGATTAGCATGGTATTCTCTGCAGTGCAGGGATTTACAATGACAGGAGTGGCACAAAAAATAACATATAAAATGCGCAATGAGTTAATAGAAAAAATTAATAAACTTCCTATGAAATATTTTGATAAAAAAACAAATGGAGAAGTATTATCAATAATATCAAACGATGTAGATACATTATCTCAAAATTTGAATCAATGTGTTACACAAATAATAACAGCTATTTGCACATTAATAGGAATATTAATAATGATGTTTTCTATTAGCTGGCAAATGACTATTACTTCTTTGATAATACTACCAATTGCAGCATTTTTAGTTAAAACAATAGTATCTAAGTCGCAAAAATATTTTAAAGCTCAACAAGATTATTTAGGACATGTAAATGGACAGGTAGAGGAAATTTATGGAGGACACACTGTTGTAAAAGCATTCAACAGTGAAGATGTAGTAATAAACAAATTTGAAGAAGCAAGTGAGGAGTTATATAAATCTGGTTGGAAATCTCAATTTCTATCTGGACTAATACATCCGGTAACCAACTTTATAAGTAATGTTGGATATGTAGCAGTAGCAATATTAGGTGGATATTTTGCTATACAAGGCAAAATAACAGTAGGAAATATTCAGTCTTTTATACAGTATAATAAGCAATTTACTCAACCAATAAATCAAATAGCCCAAGTTTCTGGAATGTTACAAGCTATGGTAGCGGCAGCGGAGAGAGTATTTGAATTTTTGGAGGAGCCAGAAGAAATAAAAACTATTGCGAATCCTAAAAGTACAAAAGAGATAAAAGGCAATGTGCAGTTTGAACATATTCATTTTGGCTATGATGAGGATAAAATAATAATAAATGATTTTAATGCAGATATAAAAGCTGGACAAAAAATAGCAATTGTAGGTCCAACAGGGGCAGGAAAAACGACAATAGTTAAGCTTTTAATGAGATTTTATGATGTGAACAGTGGAGCAATATTGCTTGATGGAACAAATATAAAGAAGTTTGATAGAGGAAAGTTAAGACAGGTATTTGGAATGGTTTTACAGGATACATGGCTATTTAATGGAACTGTTAAGGATAATATCAAATACGGAAAAGAAGATGCAACGGATACAGAAATAATAGAGGCTGCTAAAGCTGCACATGTACACCACTTTATAAAAACATTACCTAAAGGATATGATGCACTAATAGATGAAGAGTCAAGTAATATTTCAGCAGGTCAAAAGCAATTATTAACAATAGCAAGGGTTATTTTAACAGATCCTAAAATATTGATACTGGACGAAGCTACAAGTTCTATAGACACAAGAACAGAACAACAAATACAATCAGCAATGGATAATTTAATGAAAGGTAGAACAAGCTTTATAATAGCACATAGATTATCTACAATAAAAAATGCAGATTTGATACTTGTAATGGATCAAGGAGATATTGTAGAACAAGGAACGCATGAAGAATTATTAAAAAAGAACGGTGCATATGCAAAATTGTATAATTCACAATTTGAAGAAAACTAACAAACGAAATAAATTAACCTGAGCGGTTTTAGCCACTCAGGTTAATTTATACTTTTAATAAAAACTGCTAATTTTTTTAAAGTCTCACAACCAAGTTCTATTTCTTCATTACTAAAAGATTCTAATATTTTACTAGTTTCCGATTTTATATTATTATTTTTGCCAAACAAAATATAATCAGCACTGGTATTGGTTAAATCACAAAGTCTTTTTAACTTTTCAATGGATAAGCAACTTTTCCCACGTTCAACAATTCCTAGATATTGACCAGAGATACCAAGTAATTTAGAAAATTCTTCTTTTGACATATTCATATTTTCACGTATATTTTTTATTCTTAAACCAATTTGCTTTTTCATAAAAAACCTCACAAAATTAATATCAAATTAATTCTAAAATTATAAACAAATTATAAAATGACAAAAAACAATACATATTAGTGGAAAAAATGAAAAAATATGATAATATATGAAAAAACAAGAGGTATTTATTTTTATGGAGAATAAAATGAAATTATTATTAGTGGAAGATGATGTTAATACTTGTGAAATATTTAAGAAAATTGAAAGAGCAAAAAGTGAGATAAAATTTATTGCAATAACAAACTCGGAAGTAGAAGCGTTAAACTGTGTAAAAAATAATATGCCAGACGGTATTATATTAGATCTAGAATTAACAAATGGAAAAGGTAGTGGATTTGGATTTCTAAAAGAGTTAAGGAAAATTAAGTTAAAAATATTGCCTAAAATAATAGTAACTACAAATATATGTACAGACTCTGTTTATGATTATTTACATGATAATAAAGTTGATTTTATATTTTATAAAAAACAAGAAGGTTATTCGGAAGAAAACGTAATAGATACATTACTATTGTTAAATGGGTATACAGATAATATAAGCTACACTGAAAATACTAAACACAATGAATCAAATGATGATAAAGAAATATTGGAAGAAATTGACAAAGAACTTGATTTGATAGGAGTAGGAACTCATTTACAAGGCAGAAAGTATTTACATGACTCTATATATTATGCAATAATGCAAGAAAATAATGAAAGCAAAATATCAATAATACAATATTTAGGTGGTAAATATAAAAGGTCTACAAGTACTATAAGCAGAGCAATGCAGAATGCAATACTTTATGCTTGGCGAATATCTGCAATAGAAGATTTAACCACATATTACACAGCAAAAATTAATTATGAAACAGGAGTACCAACACCAACTGAATTTATATATTATTATGCCAATAAAATAAAGAAAAAGATGATCTAAAAAGCGCCACAATGCATTGCATTGTGGCAAAATTCAAATATTACTTGGTAGATGAAAGAAAGTATGTCTACAAAGTGATAAAATATCACAAAAAGTAATAATCACTAAATGACAAAAATCAGATTTAATCAAATAATTGAATCACTACTGTTCACTTATATAAATGGATATAAGTGATATTTTTTTATTGTAAAAAATAAAAAAATAGGTGGTGATATGAATGGACATTTGGGAATGGATAAGATATGTATTAGGATTATAATTAAAGTTTAATACTTAGCAAAAATTCAAATTAAGTAGGGGCGATTTTAATCGCCCGTGCAAATAAAGCTCTACACAACAAAATTAGAAAGATGTAATTAATATTGATTATGTCTTTTTTTTAATATATAATATTTATGATTTGAGGAGAAAGTGGTATGGAAAATGAATAGTGATTTACTAATAAAGCAATTTACTATTAATATATTAGTGTATTTAGTGACATTTAAAATATTAAATATTAAAATTACAAGTTATAGACAATGGGTAAAGATTACAAGTGCAAGCGTATTAACAACAATAACATATGCAATATTAAAGAAATATATGGCAATCCCATTTTTAATAATTGTTTCATTTATATTGCAAAACATCTTTTTATCTTTTTTTATAAAAGAAAATGTAGTATAATATATAAAAACGGACGTAACGGAGGTTGGCACATTGGAAGAAAAGAAAATATCATCTGCAGTAATCAAGCGTCTTCCAAGATATTATAGATATCTGAGTGAATTGCTCGAAAAAGGGATTGATCGGATTTCGTCGCATGAGTTGAGCAAAAAAATGAATGTAACGGCTTCCCAGATCCGGCAGGATTTTAATAATTTTGGTGGGTTTGGACAACAGGGGTACGGATATAATGTTAAATATCTGTATGATGAAATCGGAAAATTATTAGGACTTGATGTGACGCATAAGATGATAATTGTAGGTGCAGGAAATCTTGGACAGGCAATTGCAAACTATGGAAATTTTAGAAACAGAGGTTTTGAAATTACGGCTTTATTTGACAAAAATAAAGATTTAATTGGTAAAAAGACAGTGAATGGGACTGAAATCAGAGACATTTCTACTATAATAGATTATGTGAAAAATGAAAATATTGAGATTGTGGCATTGGCACTTCCTAAAGGACCGGCAACAAATATTGCTGAAAAATTAGTCGAATGTGGAGTGAAGGCATTTTGGAATTTTGCTCACACTGATTTAGGATTTAGCGATGACATAATAGTTGAGAATGTTCATTTATCAGAAAGCTTAATGAAACTTACATATAGAATATCAGAAAAAGCAAATAAAAATAAATAAGAGGTGAAGTACTATGGAAAGAATAATTTCTGGTACGGATATGAAAAAGGTTGATGAATACACAATTAATGAAGTTGGAATCCCAAGTTTAGTATTAATGGAAAGAGCAGCAAAGAGTGTTGCTGATTTAATTGAAGAAACAACAGATAAAAACAGTGAGGTAATTGCTATTGCCGGAACTGGTAATAATGGTGCCGACGGCGTTGCAGTTTGCAGGATGTTATACATAGATGGATATAACACCTGCATTTATATTATGGGAAACATAGATAAGGCAACACAGGAATTCAAAACGCAGATTGAGATAGCACAGAAAGTTGGAATTGAAATCAAAGATGCTTCAAGACTGACAAGAGATGAAATGGATAAGAAACATGTAATTGTTGATTCAATATTTGGAGTCGGATTATCAAGAAATGTAGAAGGCGATTACAAAAAGTTAATTGAAGCAATAAATCAAAGCAAGGCTAAAGTTTAT
>ERZ779861.2194-NODE-2194-length-19239-cov-10.027575_pt1 | contig 19239 bp, 16 predicted proteins | sample MGYA00511558_ERZ779861 | MGnify/ENA primary metagenome ERZ779861 (study PRJEB29588, sample SAMEA2163432) | human gut metagenome | biome: human gut; feature: human-associated habitat; material: faeces | place: Denmark | collected 2008/2010 ...
AGCGCCGTGCTGCCTCCTGCCTGAGGATAACATCAGAAAATCACGCCTGTTCTTCCTTTTCCGCCAAAGCCGCCAGGATCTTTTCCGGGGTGATCGGCAGATCGTGGATACGGACGCCGACCGCATCATAGACAGCGTTGACAATAGCTGCAGCTGTCGGGATGATTGCGCCTTCGCCGACGCCTTTGGCACCATATGGGCCACGATCAGTATCGGACTCCACGATATATGTCTTGATCTGCGGCGCATCTTTGGCCGTGGGGATCAGGAACTTGGAGAAGTTTGGCGTCTTGGTCACGCCCTTGTCCAGAATGACCTCTTCCATCATACCATAGCCCATGCCCTGCAGGATCGCGCCTTCAATCTGCTGCTCGATCATCATCGGGTTGATGGCCGTACCGACATCGTGCGCCGCAGCCACGCGAAGGACCGTCACATCACCGGTATCCGTGTCGACCTCGACATCGGCGACCTGTGTCGCATAGATATATGTCGCGTAGGCATCGCCCTGGTTGGTATCATGGTCGACGTCCTTCGTCGTATTGTCATACCAGGCAAAGCCGATAAACTGCTTGCCGTTGTTATGTGCCAGCCGTGCAAGTTCTGGAAAAGGCATAGTAACGTTGGGATCCTTTGCCGAGATGACCCGGTTATCCTTGACGTCCAGCCCCTCTCGGTCGCAGTGCAGAAGATCTGCCGCATAGTCCAGAAGATGACCCTTGGCATCTTCAGCAGCCAGCTGGACCGCACGGCCGGAGACGAATGTCTGGCGGCTGGCGGTACTTGCCAGCGCGTCCGGCGTTGCGACAGTATCTGCGCTGACGATGCGGACATTGTCATAGGGAACGCCAAGCGCCTCTGCTGCGATCTGGCAGAACGCCGTATCGGAGCCTTGTCCAATGTCACAGGCACCGGAAAGAACGGTGACCGTGCCATCATCCGCGACCTCGATGGTCGCCGCAGAATGATCCGGGCGGTTGAAGCCATAGCCCACGCCGTACTGATTGCAGCCAATGCCGCGTCCGCGCTTTTTCATACCGTCATCTCCTCACTGTAAAGATCCTGTTCTGCCATATATTCCTGTGCGCACTTGAGCGTATCCTCAAAGCCGACGCCATGCTGGAATACCTGACCAGTCGAGGTGGAAAGTCCGACCTTCAGGCAGTTGCGCATGCGGATCTCCATCGGCGAAATACCGATTTTTTCCGCAAGCTGATCCATTTGCGATTCATGTACGAACGACGCCTGCAGGATGCCGAAGCCGCGGTAGGGACCGCAGATCGTATTGTTTGTATAAACGGAATAAGTGTCGACATGGATATTCGGCACGTAGTACGGACCGGACAGATGCAGGCCCATCTTTTTGGTAATAAAATGACCAATGGAGCAGTAGGCACCCTTATCGCTGTGGATAGTGCCCTCGACAGCCAGGAGCTTTCCGTTTTCATCACAGCCGGTCTTGATGTGTACAAACATCGGATGCCGCTTGGTCGAGGAGATCATCGATTCTTTTCTCGACCAGACCACGCGCACAGGGCGTCCCGTCTTGAGTGCAAGCAGCGATGCGGGAATCTCTGCGTTCAGATCGTCTTTGCCGCCGAAGCCGCCGCCAGTGATCTGCTGCTGGACATGCACCATATTTACAGGCATATTGAGGATCGGTGCGAGCTGCTTGCGGTCGCGGAACGGATACTGTGTGGAGTTGAGCACGTTCATGACACCGTTGATATCCAGATAGGCAACAGCTGCCTCCGGCTCGATGTAGGCATGATCGACGCGCTGGGTATAATCATTTTCAACGATATACGCACATTTTTCCCAAATGCCGGTCATATCGCCCTTGCGGACCATAGTATGCTGCAGAATGTTGCCGGGCACGTCCTCGTGGACGAGCGGTGCGCCATCCTTCAGCGCATCTTCCACGGTGAAGACCGCGGGCAGGGGCTCGTATTCCACACGGATGGCGCGGATGGCATCCTCACAGAGTTCCTCGGATTCCGCTGCGACGAAGGCAACGGAGTCTCCCATCATGCGGACCTTGTCCTCTGCCAGGACGGGCTGGTCCAGAATCGCAAGACCGAACCGGTTGATGCCAGGCAGGTCTCTGGCTGTCATGACACAGTGGACGCCTTCGATCGCCTCTGCAGCACTGGTATCGATGGAAAGGATTTTTGCATGCGGATACTGGCTGCGCAGTGCTTTGCCATAGAGCATCCCAGGCATTTTGATGTCGCCGGCATAAATCGCCTCACCGGTGACCTTGATAGCGGAATCTTTTCGGATAACGCGATGGCCAACCACGCGCTGGTCGGGTGTATTCATGCTCAGCCCTCCTCTGCTGCCGCCTGAACGGCTTCTACGATTTTTTTATAGCCGGTGCACCGGCAGAGATTGCCGGACAGCGCTGTACGGATCTCATCTTCTGTCGGATGCGGATTCCGGTCCAGCAGTGCCTTGGCAGACATGATCATGCCCGGCGTACAGAAGCCACACTGGACAGCGCCGTATTCGATAAATGCCTTTTGCAGCCTGGACAGCTCCTTGTCTGTCCTGACGCCTTCGATGGTAACGAGTTTGCGCCCTTCAGCCTGTCCAGCCAGAAGCAGACAGGACGTGACTGCCTCGCCATCCAAAATCACCGTACATGCGCCGCATTCGCCTTCAGAACAGCCTTCTTTCGTGCCTGTCAGACACAAAACGTCGCGGATCAGGTCCAGCAGACGCATCGACGGATCTGCTTCGACCCGATACTCCCGGCCATTTACATTGAATTTCATCTGACGCTTCATGCCTGTACTCCTCTCATTGCAGCTTCCAACGCGCGGCGCAGGACCGCGGAGGCGATTTTCTTTTTATAAGGGGTCGTCTTTCTGCCGGCTAGGACCTCGATAACCATCTGCTCGGTCTCACGTCCAGCCTGTTCGATAAGAGCTGCATCCAGCTTTTTTCCGGTCAGAAAAATCTCAATCGGTTTTGCGCGGTATGCTGTTCTACCAACGGCACCGAAGGCGATCGCTGCAGACGAGATGACGTCCTGCTCAAATTCCAGGACCATCGCCATATTGACGCGGGAAATCGCGAGCGCTTTACGGCGGCCGATCTTTTCAAAATCCATAAACACGCCAGGCTTGAGCGGCAAGATGAACTCTACGATCAACTCGTTCGGCTGCAGACAGGTCTTGTTGAGTCCTGTCGGGATCTGCGTAGCGGGCAGGACGCGGCTGGCTGCTTCGCTCATAACGACGACCTGCGCATCCATTGCCATCATGACAGGGACGGAATCTGCTGCAGTGGCGGCATTGGCAAGGTTCCCGCCGACTGTTCCGGAATTGCGCACCTGCGGCGAGCCGACCATTGATGCAGCCTTGGCCAGCATCGGGCAATATTGCTGTACGAGTGCATCATGCTCGATCTGTGTGAAGGTCGCCATGGCGCCGATGTGCAGGCCGTCGGCCTTAAGACTGATCTCCTTCAATTTCTTGACCCGGGACAGGTCTACGATCGTATCCACATCGATCTCCCGCTCGTGCAGCTGAATCGCAAGGTCCGTACCGCCGGCCAGCGCCTTGACGCGCCCGCCGGTATTCATGGCCGTCAGAGCCTCGGCGAGCGTCACAGGCTGTTCATATCGTTCGATTCGCAAAATACCCACATCTCCTTCTTTTTTTGCTTCGTATTTTTGTAGCATTAGTTTACCATGTGCGGACCTTTTTTTCATTGGACGCTTCATACGATTTCCGGGCATTCTATTTGGTGCATCGGACCATCTTTTTTGAAAATAACGGTCGAAATCAATAAAATTCAATCTATAATTTTATGCATTTTGCCGTTATCGCTTTAAACGAAAGCGGAAGCCCCCTGAGGGTCTTCCGCTTTCGTTGGAAAGGGATGATCAACCGTAGAGCAAACGCGGGAAGATCATGGAAACGGGTTCGATGTATGTGATGAGCATCAGCGCAAAAATTGCGATAGCTACAAACGGCAGCACGCCCTTCATGATATCTTTGATGTTGTTGCCTGTGACCGGCTGAGCAACAAACAGATTGAGGCCGAACGGCGGCGTGAACATGCCGATGGCCGCATTGGCGACCATGATGACGCCGAAATGGACCGGGTCAATGCCCAAGCCAAGCGCTGCATTATATAGCAGCGGAGCTGTAATGATGATGGCAGAGGAACCGTCAATAAACATACCTTCCAGGATCATCAGCAGGTTTACCATCAGCAGGAAGCCGACGCGGCTGAGATCCGCATTGACGATCAGTGCCGAAAGCATCTGCGGGACCTGACCGATCGTCAGGACGTAGCCAAACGCGGACGCAGCAGCCAGCAGGATCATGACCTGTGCGGTAGTGCCGGCAGAAGCAACGCAGCACTCCCAAAGCTGCTTGAGCGTCATTTCCTTGTAAATGAACAGGCTGACAATGATCGCGTACACTGCGGAAACGCCAGCGGCTTCGGTCGGTGTAAAGATACCGGCATAAATGCCGCCGATGATGATAACAGGAACACCGAGTGCCCAGGCTGCATCCTTCGTGATCTTCCAACGTTCTCTGCCAGAAGTCTTGGGTGCTTTGGGAATGTTATGCTTTTTGGCATACCAGATGCAGTACAGCAGGAAGCAAATGCCATAGAGCAGACCCGCACCAAGACCGGCCATAAACAGTGCGCCGACGGAAGCGCCGGTCACGGAACAGTAAACAATAGCGGAGATGCTAGGCGGGATCAGCAGCGCAACGGAGCCGGAAGACGTGATCAGGCCCGTAGAAAAGCTCTTGGGGTAGCCCTGCTCGACCATTTTCGGATACGTCAAACCACCAATCGCAAGTACCGTTGCCGGAGACGAGCCGGAGACCGCACCGAAGAACATACAGGCAACTTCCGTGGTGACAGCCATGCCGCCGCGCTGGTGTCCAACCATGCAGCCTGCCCAGTCCAGAATTCTGCGGGCGATACCACCGGTTTTCATGACGTTGGCCGCCAGAATAAAGAACGGGATCGCCATCAGAGAGAACTTGTCAACGCCGCCGATCATACGCTGAACAATGATCATCAGCGGGAAATCCGAAAAGCCTGCAACTGCGATGAGCGAGGACAGGCCGAGCGAAACGAAGACCGGTACGCCCAGAACGAGAAGGATCAACAGGGAAATAAACAATGCAGCTACCATGTCTTCGCCTCCTTACAGCTTATTGAGATCAACGTTGCCCTCTTCATCCAGGATCAGAGAGCTGTTGTTCGTATTGCGGAGATAGTTAATACCGGCCACCAGGAACCGGATCGCCATCAGCAAGCAGCCAAGCGGCACGCTGATATAAACGATCCACATGGGCATCAGCATTGCGATGCTTTTCTGGGAGGTCTGGATGACAAGCTGCGTTGCTTCCCAGCCGGCCCAGGTGCAGAATCCACAAAAGATCGCTGCGACAAACTGCGCGAGCGCATAAAAAATATGTTGGATATTTTGAGGCAGGACCTGGATCACCAGATCGATGCCGACATGGTTGCCGGCCTTGGCGCACTGCGAACCGCCGAAAAATGTGACCCAGATGATGGCGTAGCGGATTGCTTCCTCCGCCCAGGATGAGGCGTTATGGAAGACCGCGCGCGCAATAATGTTGACGAACAGGACCAGAACGCCGGCGAGGATCAAAAATCCGTTGACTGCATTTTCTGCATGCGTCAGGCCCTTTTCTAATTTATTCAGCAAGTGTATCCCTCCTAAAACCTTGGATTCTGCGTCCTGCCGGATGGCAGGACGCAGAATAAACTCAGCGCGTGATCGGGCTTCCGCTTATTTGCGGGCAGCAGCCATTTCTTCGGACATTGCAACGGCACGGTCGAGCAGATCGCCGCCGATAACATCACGGTACTCGTCATAGACGGACTGGCAGGCTTCCTTGAACGCAGCGGTCTCTTCTTCGCTCAGCGTGTAGATCTCTGTACCGGAGTCCTCAATGGTTTTGAGATAAGCTGTGTTGGCCTCGACCATCAGCTCATGGCAGTAGTCGGCAGCGTCCATAGAGGCGTTGGTAACAATCTCCTGCAGATCCGCCGGCAGAGAGTCAAACCATGCTTTGGAGAACGAGAGGAAGTAGGAAAGATATGCGTGAGTGTCGATCGTCATATAGTCCTGCACTTCATAGAAGCGCATATCGTGGATGGACAGAAGTGGGTTCTCCTGACCGTCAACGACGCCCTGCTGCAGGGAGTTATAAACTTCGGAGAAATCGATAGGAACCGGATTTGCGCCCCAGGCCTTGAACATGGACATGATGATGGGCGCTTCCATTGTACGGATTTTGAGACCCTTGAGGTCGTCAGGACAGGTGATGGTGTGCTTGTTGTTGGTGATATACTTATAGCCTTCGGGGAAGTAGGCCATACCCTTGATGCCGATGGCTTCCAGACCGGACATTGCTTCACGGCCAATCTCACCGTTCATGATCGCCATGAAGTCTTCCTCGGTCTCAGCCAGGAAGGGCATATCAGCAAGGTTCAGGCGCTGGTCAAACCCACCGAACTTGGCGGTCGGCAGCAGCGTTGCTTCCAGCGTACCCATCTGCATCATCTCAATCATTTCGCGGGAGGAGCCGATCGACTGCGCCGGATAAATTTCAACGGTGATACGGCCATTGCTCTCCTTCTCGATTTGGTCCTTGAACGCAAGGGCGCAGGTCTGGAACGGAGATGTTGTGGTATGGTCGTGACCAAGCTTCAGCGTGTAAGTTGCGGAGCTGTCAGTGGAAGCGGCGGGAGTCTCTGTGGTCGCAGTAGTGTCAGATGCGGTGGTTGTCTCTGCGGGAGCGGTTTTGGCGCTGCAGCCAGCCAGAATGGCGGCGACCATCACAAGCGCCAGAATGAGGGCCAGAGTTTTTTTCATGTTTCTTTTCTCCTTCTTTTATTATAGGTGTCAGACACCGGGACCCGGTGTCGTCGTAAACGAATGGACAATGAACCTGCATGAATAAAATTTTGAATTAAAATAGGGATACCAACAGGCGCTGGTATCCCTATCTGTTTCAGACTTATCTCAGCGTGATCGCCTTGGCCGGGCAGAGCTGGGCGCAGAGGCCGCAGCCGTCGCACTTGCTCTTGTCGGCGGCGCAGACGTCGCCCTGCTTTTCGATCGCGCGATAGAAGCACGAACGCTTGCAGAGGCCGCAGCCTGTGCACTTGTCCGCGTCGATCTCGGCGAACAGCGGCGGCATTTCCGCCAGCTTTTCGACGGTGGTGATATCCTTGAGCGCGATGCCGCGGATCTCATCGAAGGACTTATAGCCCTTCTGGTCCATCCAGGCGTCGAGATCCTTCAGGATCTTGGTGATCTGGCCGTAGCCGTTCCACATGACGGCCGTGCAGAGCTGCACCGTCGTTGCGCCGAGCATGATATACTCCACCACATCGCGGTAGCTTCCGACGCCGCCGACGCCGGACAGCGGGATGTCCACGTTGCGGGCGACTTCAGAGAGCTTGCGCATGATGATCGGGCGGATGGCCGGGCCGGTATAGCCGCCGTAGCTGCGCAGATAGGGATGGCCGGTCTCAATATCGACGCCGGCAAAGGAACGGATGGAGTTGCTGATGGTCAGGCCGTCTGCGCCGGCCTCCTTGGCGACGGTGGCGACCTCGACGAGATCGCAGTCGTTCGGGGTCAGCTTGACCGTGAACGGGACCTTGGCGACGGACTTGCCGGCCTCGATCTGCCGCTTCAGCAAAGACGGGTTCTTGCCGATGTGCATGCCGACGGTGGACGCGGGCATGGGACAGGAGACGTTCAGCTCAAACAGGTCGACCATGCCGGTGTTCTGGATATCCTCGACCAGACGGGCCGTATCGTCGGGATCGGGCATGGCGAGGATGCTGATGTGCATGGTCGCGCCGCTCTTCTTGGCGATCTCGAGCTCACGGTCGATCCACACGTCGCGGGTCATGGTGGAGAACAGCTCCATATTGACCTGGCCGATGGGCTTGCCGTTGTAGCGATGCAGGAACATTCTGCCGTTGCGCGGATGATCCGCCCAGTCCTGCTTGGGGCCGATGGTCTTGGGGATGACGCCGCCGATCCCGGCTTCGCCGGCCAGACGCATGGCTTCACCGTCCCAGCCGGGCGTGGCCGATGCGAGAACCAGAGGATTGCGGTAGTTGACGCCGCAGTAATTGACAGATAAATTGGCCATAAATGCCGCCTTTCCGGTCTGCCCGCAAAAGCCGCGGGCGGACTCTGTAGAGTAGATTCGGGTCTTCCGGTGTTTCTGTGTTGTTCTCGCAGCTGCACGTGAACATCTTACGCTAAAAATTATAGCACCGGCCTTTTTCGGCGTCATTGTTTCAGCAATATAAGATTGCGGCAAATAATTTGTTTCAAGCGCACAGATTTTGAAAGTTCGGCCCGACTACCTGCATAAAAAGGCGGAGAAAAACCGCCGCGGTCTTATGCATGATCGGCAGGAAAAAGCGTCTTGAGCAGCAGGCACATCTGCAGGTCGAAGGCGTCGGCGCCGGCGGAGATACTGCTGCCGGTCAGCGATTCGATCTTGCGGATGCGGTAGATGGCGGAGTTTTTATGGATGAAGAGCGTCTCGGCGGTCACGCGCAGATTGCGGTTGCAGCGAAAATAGCACTCGAGCGTATTGACGAGCTCCGTATTGTGCTCGCGGTCATAGTCGATCAGGGCCTTCATGTGCTCCTCGTAATAGCTCTGCATGGCAGAGGAATCCTTCAGTTCGTTCAAAAAGCGCAGCGCACCGAGATTTTCGAAGAAGACGATGCCGTCTTCCTTTTCAAACTGCGGCAGCTTCGCGCAGGAAGCCGCGAGCGCTGCCTCCTGCTGGGCCGAGGGCGCGTCCTGCACCGCGGATTTGACCTGGCTGATGCCGATCTGAAAGCGCAGCTTCGGACAGAAATTCGCCAGCCGCCGCACAATGCTTCCGAGCACGCGCTGCAGCGCGGCCTTATCCTCCGTGTGTCGGATCGTGACGAGGCCGTAGACGCGCACGCTGCTGTTCATCAGCAGCGTCGGGTGCGGCCAGGCGGTCATCTCGGCATAGATGATGCTCTGGATGCCGTCCTTGATGGTCTGGACCTCCGCTTCCGTGGAGGCCCGCATCTCGCTGCGGACGAAATGCTCGAACTCATCCGGGTCGATCGTAAAGACGGCGTAGGGCTTCTTGAGGTCGATGCCGAGCGAGAAACCGCGGCGGTAGAGCATCTGCTCGTCTGCGTAGCGCTTCATGAACACGTCTTCGAGCAGCTTTTCGCGGACCTTCTGCTCCTTATCGACGAGCGCACGCTCCTTCAGAAGCTCGATGGCGATCAGTGAGCTTGCGTGCTCGAACGCGATCACGTCCATATCCGGGATATGCCACTGCGTGCAGCTGAGCAGCAGGTAGGAGATCTTCTCCGTCTGCGCATAGATGGGCACGCAGAGCGCGTGCCGTTCGCCGAGGATCAGATTGCCGCACTGGTTCGGCTTCAGCTCCCGCAGCCGCCGCTGCCCGGCGCTCTGCTCAAAGAAATAGCGGATGAACTCCAGCTGGTCCTCATCGAGCTCCGCGTCGCCGTATTCCCCGACACATTTGGCCAGGATCTGCTTGCCGGAGGCCGAGAGGATCACAATCTCCTGTCCGGTCACGGAGTGGAGCGTCTCGCAGATGCCGTCGAGGCCCTCCTGGCGGACGATGGTCTGCATGAGCTGGGCATAGATGCTTTCCGTCCGGCGCAGGAGCATGAGCTGCCGGTTCGTCAGCTGCTCAAAGATCGGGACGATGCAGTTCATATAGGAGATATCCTCCGGCAGCGAGAACAGCGGCAGCTTCAGCCGCTCCGCCGCGTCGATCATTTCCCGGGGGACTGCCTGCAGATACTGCCCGGGCTTGACAAAGACGGCCGACACGCCCACGCGCTCGATGCGCTCCATGAACGCGCCCAGATCCTCCAGCTCACGGAAGGCATATCCGGCCGTGAACAGCACCTCGCCGCGCCGCAGCCAGCGCTCGACGTTCGGCACCTCCTGAATGTTGGCGGACGCGACCGTCCGCATCAGGCCGCTTTTTCCCGCAAGCAGCCTTGCCCGGGAGAGGGGGTAGAGCTTGATGATGTCCTGCACCAGAAGATCCATACGCGATCCGTCCTTTTCTGCGGCGCTTCGCCGTTTTTTCTTATTATAACAGAAAGCCTCTGGAAGAATCAGAAAATTCGATGTACCAAAGATACAAATGTTAAATTTAGTTTTTGTTTGAAACAGACAATGAAACCAAAAATCGGCCCTGCTATACTGACAATGATACATGCCGCCCTTCGCGTATTTTCGATGAAAAGGAGCTTGCAACCATGAAAAAAGAGGCTGTCATGTCCTGGCTCAGAAGTCATGAGCAGGAGCAGATCGAATTTCTCCAGCAGATGATCCGCATCCCCAGCGTCACCGGCAATGAAGGCCCGATCCAGGAATTTATGGCCAAAACGCTGACAGAAATGGGCCTGGCGGTCGACTCGTTCGTTCCGTCTCTCGAGGAGCTGCAGAAGCACCCTGCATATGTTGCACCCGCGCAGCCCTATGAGGGCCGTCCGGATGTCGTCGGCACGCTGAAGGGCGCGGGCGGCGGCCGGTCGCTGCTGTTCAACGGCCACATCGACGTTATCCCCGAGGGCTCGCTCGACAACTGGCAGCATGACCCCTGGTCGGCCGATATCGCGGACGGCAAAATGTACGGCCGCGGCACCTCCGACATGAAATCCGGCGCCGCCGCCATGACGATGGCGATCCGCGCCATCCAGGCCTGCGGCATCCGGCTCAAGGGCGATCTGATCGTGGAATACGTCATGGACGAGGAGCTGACGGGCAACGGCACGCTGGCCTGCGTCATGAAGGGCTACAAGGCCGACGCCGGCATCTGCTGCGAGACCTCCAGCATGTGCGTCCAGCCCGGCTCGATCGGCCGGATCTGGTTCACCATCAACGTCAAGGGCAAGGCCGCCGGCATCCAGAAGCACCGCGAGGGCGTCAGCGGCATCGACCTCGGCTATCTCGTCTGCAAGGCTGTGGAGGAGTACGAGGCGCTGCGCATGAGTAAGATCTCGCATCCGCTCTATCCCGATATCCCGAGCTCCATCCCCTGTGCCATCGGCCAGTTCGACAGCGGCACCTACAACAGCGCCTTCCCCGACAGCTGTGTGCTCAAGGGCTCGATGGCGACCGTGCCGGGCGAGGATTCCAAGGCCGTCAAGGCGGATTTCGTCCGCTTCATCACCGAGCGCGTCAGCGCCCAGAATCCCTGGTTCAAGGACTATCCGCCCGAGGTCATCTTCACCGGCTACTTTGCCGAGCCCTCCGAGATCCCCGTTGAGAGCCCCATTGTGCAGGAGCTGATCGGCCAGTTTAAAGACCAGATGGGCCGTGCGCCCACCATCAGCGGCCGTCAGGGCGCGGCAGACATCCGCCACATGAACATGTACGGCGACACGCCGACCGTCATCTTCGGGCCGGGCAGCACCGAGCAGATGCACGCCAACAACGAATGGGTCCGCGTACAGGACTACCTCGACTCCATCCGCATCCTCGCCGGCACCATCCTCGACTGGTGCGGCGTCGCAGAATAAACGTTTCTCCCATCAAAAAAGCCGCCCCCAGCCGGGGGCGGCTTTTTGATGAAAATCTACACTTGACCTTTCCCGTATTCTGTGCATTATTTTGTAGAGAGAAGACAAGAAGGAGGACGCTCACGAAACGTTCAGAGATCAACAAAGCGCTCAAGGAGCTTGAGGCCATGTGCCGGCAGGAGCATTGCTATCTGCCGCCGTTCTGCAATTTTACGCCCGAGGAGTGGCAGACCAAGGGCCACGAATACGACGAGGTGCGCGACTGCATGCTCGGCTGGGACATCACGGACTACGGTCTCGGTGATTTCGACAAGGTTGGCTTCTCGCTCATCACCATCCGCAACGGCAATCGCGCCATGCAGGACAAGTATCCGAAGGTCTATGCGGAAAAGCTGCTCTACATGAAGGAAGGCCAGTATTCCCCGAACCATTTCCACTGGTACAAGACCGAGGACATCATCAACCGCGGCGGCGGCAACGTGCTCATCCGCGTCTACAACAGCCTGCCCGACGAGTCCATCGACAAAGTCTCCGACGTGACTGTCCACTGCGACGGCAAGGCCTATACCGTCCCGGCCGGCACGCAGATCCGCCTGACCCCGGGCGAGAGCATCCACATCCCGCAGTACCTGTACCACGACTTCAACGTCGAGCCCGGCTTCGGCCCCGTCCTGCTCGGCGAGGTCAGTCAGTGCAACGACGACAATACCGACAACCGCTTCAACCCGCCGGTCGGCCGTTTCCCGAAGATCGAGGAGGACGAGCCGCCCTACCGACTTCTCTGCAACGAATACCCGCCCGCTAAAGACTGATCATCACACGGCGGCCCCATAAAATAAAACCGGCGATGTTCAACGAACACCGCCGGTTTTCATCGTCAACCGGAAAACAGCGTCATTTTCACAGACTTTGAACGGACAGCAGATATCTGCATCGTAAAACACGAAGTGCACTTCGTGGAAGTACACTTCGTTTCGACATAAAATCTCCATAGAATTTATAACCTATGGAGGTCCTCAGAATGAAACCATACCCGGCGCTGCTCGCGGAGCTTCTTTCCCGGGAGCTTTCTTCCCTGCGGCGGCAGAAGGCGCTGACGCAGGAAGCTATGGCAGAGCAGCTTCGCATTTCCAGTCGTGCATACAGCGATCTGGAACGCGGAAAATACACCGCTTCTGCCCCGACCCTGATGTTTCTCTTTTCCATGCTGGATGCGGAAGCGCAGAGCGATCTGGTCCGGCAGTTTATGAAACGTGTTCAGGCACTGGAGGGGACGGATGCAGCATGAATGCCGTAACGGACATCGTCGAAGTCTATGATCTGTTGTACCGCCTCGGTTTCTCCGCGACCAACACTGCATTTTTTCATCTTTCCTATGCGGTCTACCTTGCCGCGCTCAACCCGCACTGGCTGGTGAAGCCGTCGCAGCGGCTATATCCCGAAGTGGCAGACCAGTACAACGCAAACCCGCTCCAGGTCGTCCGAAGCATCGATGGCTTCGCCTGCGCTTCCTGGCATAAAAACGCCGTCCTCCTGCGCAGCCTCACCTACCGCCCGCTGACCGCCGCCCCCACGTCCACCCAATTCCTGCGGATCCTCGCGCACTATATCCGGAGGAGACCGTGAACAGCACCTGACAGCGAAGATCCCGGCGGACAACAGAGGCTGTAATTTTGCATTTTTCTCAAAACACGGTTCGTTTCCTGCTATTACAGTCTATCATAAATAAAAACCGACAAGTTTCAAGAAACTTGTCGGTTTTTGGCAAGCAGCACCCTTTTAGATCCCCCGACCTATAATCTCTTGAAATCTCAAGGGTTTTCGCGCTTCCTGCAAGTCAAAATTGCTCAATCTTTAAGGTTTGAGTAGAACCAAAATAGATACTTGCCTTCTGGTATCTTTATTATAGTATATTTCACTCTGCTTTGCAAGAAAAATGCATACTTTCTTTATTCGGATGCTCAGAGAAGTCTACTTTATTGTTTTCGCCGTACTTCAAATACCTTGTCCGAGGTCTTTAAGCTATGTATCCAAAGTCCACGAAACGCAGGATTTTGAGCTGTGGAGCATTTCCGATGCTTCTCTGGGGCGATGTTCTCCAGTCAACAAAATCATTTTGTACTATTTGGGGTTCATGATGATTTCTTGGCTGTTTACATACAAGCGGGCATTTATACTCCAGTTATCTTTATAGCCGCCAATAATAATGAGAATCGGTTCTGGACAATTTAGTTTTTTGTCTCGGGATAATTTTATCATTTGGTTATTATCAATACCGCTTGGTAAAGATGATGTATTCGGATGATAATGCCATTCTCCCAAATAATACCGCCCTTGATTCCACATTGTATCTAAAAGTTTTTTTAATCCATTTGAACCTCGATGGAAATTACATCTTGCGTGTTTAGAGTTTTTAGGCGGCGGTGTTATTTGTAAAATATTCGCAATTGTTTGATCACGGGAATAATTTCCTATTAATATCCCGCCCGTTTCATAGGGATATGCTTTATTGCAATAACAAAGCATCTTTTCGTAGGCTTCTTTGCTCAAATTAATATTATATATTTGACTATTATCTTGAAAAAACAAATTACCCATCTTCTGTTTTATCCACCAGCATATAACCTTCAAAAAACCCGTTGCTTTCTCTTTGCTCATAAACAAGCGAGATTGTCTTTTCGGATTCTGTAATAATATAGTTTTCGATTGCTTTTGTAGCAGTAGAAGCTGCAAGCCAAACATCATCACTTCTTCCAGGAAAGGTTGGATGCCAACATCCGATACCGTTTCTTGGCAAGTCATAATCGTTATATAGAACTCTTTCTGATTGCAAGTATGGAGCAATCAAATCAAAAAAAGCCTTAAAATCAAAGGTTTGATTATTCATTAGTGTAATGTATAATCGCTTTGCCCCTAAACCAACAGATACGGAAGCAAAAATATGTCTCTTTTTAAAGTTGTTGCTTTGAATAATATCAAGGACACTATTCTCTCCGGTACAATCAATAATAATCCTATATTTGTCCAAGTCGATATTGGTTTTTAATTCCCCGTCAATTGTAAGTGCATTGTTTATTACCTCAACATTGGCATGCGGATTTAAAGAATTAAGATAATTGCACAAGGATAGTCCTTTAAGCCCTCCAATATCATCTACATTCAGAACATGACGAGATAGATTACCAACTTCAAATATGTCTGAGTCTATAATAGTAAGGCTATATACCCCTGACCGTACGAGTATCTCTGCTATTGATGCGCCAACACAACCTGCTCCAACAAGTAATATCTTTTTTCTAAGTATAAAGTCGTTTATTTTACCCCTCTGTGATATTTCTTGCTGATTCCAGTTTTCTGAAATAATCCATTCCAGCCGTGTTTTTCGGGTCAAAACTTCACTTTTATCACGCAACCACCAACCTTGCGGATTAGCTCGAAATCCATTTGCCGTCTTCCTGCCATGGGATACAATTGGTAAATACAATGCCTGCCAAAAAATAATTTCAGGTTCTCCACCAAAAGTCTTTGGCACAGGGAATCCAAGCAAAAGTAGATGCCGTCTTCCATCTCGAATTTTTGAAACAACATTTTTTAACACATTCATGATGTCAGTGTGTTGGCTATTACAGGCATCTATTAAATCACCCATGGTTTCTGGTGCTTGCCACTCATGAATTACTGGAATTTGTTTTAAAAGTATCCACAGAGCATTAATTGGAGTAGCGATGCTCGTTTTGGATAGGTATTTTCCCCATTGCGTATAGTGCTCAATGTTCCCCGTTATTGATTTGAAACATTTTACATAATACACAGATGGATTTCTCTTATAAACATCTAATTCCGCTATGCCATATCTGCAATCAGTACTCTCCCACTGTGTAAAGGTAACTGTGTCTTCAGAAAAAGCAAATTGCATTCCAAACGCATTTCTTAAAGTAAATTCCGGAAGTTCAAACAGCTCTGTATCTGTAACCAGTTGTCCTCTTGCCGCTAATTCAAGCCAATTAATTGCTCTTTTTACATGGTATATCAATCGCTCATCGACATTATACGGTTCTGGCTGAAAAGAAGAAAGTGTATTTACCTCAAGACACAATGCTCCTTTTCGCCATAAACCGTTTCTTTCAACTTTGGAGTTATTAGCCTGATGGTATAAGGTAACCGTTATGCTGTCTTTAACATCAGGATATACTTTAATCCTTCCTTTTGGATAATCGGAGGTAACAACAATATACCATTTAGATATCTGCGGAAAATGCTTTGTTTCATAATCAATTGTAATACCCAAATGTAAATGCCAGACATTTAATTCTTTATCAAATTCCCATTCGTCTATTATCTCCACCTGTGATAATGCGTCTAATGCTCTTCGCGCCCGATTAAGCTTACTTAGAATTTGTTCCGATTCCATTTATGCAAATCTTCCTTCTGGAACAGCAGATGATTTTTCGGTACGATGTGTGAAACCTGCTGAAGAGTTATTCTTTGAAGGTTCGGGCGCAGACGGAAATTCATTTCCGAATATCTTTCTCCATTTGCAAACACTATCATATAATTCATCACAATCAAAGGCTTCTCGAGCGGTTTTAGCAGTTTCACAGACTGCATCATAAAAATCAGAGTATTCGTCATCTGTAATCCTGGCAAAAACATCATGCTCAGGAACACCTCTATCAGCTAAGAACGGTTTTGTGGGGTATTGAGAAACCATGTTTTCGAGCGTCAATACAACTCCCTCAGCAATACTGGTTATGCCGTCTGGACAGCAATCGCCAATGAAATGTTCGAGCGGATAACTCTTTGGATGTTTCATATCTGGATATTGTGTCTTGCGCCACCACTTAAGTGCTTTAACAACATTAACATAGTGCGTATTGCAATTTTTATTTTTTTCGACTGTCCATCGTATTTGCTCAAGCGGATGTGTTTTATCCCATTTCTCAGCCTCACGATCAGGGATGAGGAGCGGCTCAGATTTCCATTTTGCTTCGTCGTCGGATTTGCAGAATATATTATAAGTACTTTCAAGCAAGGTATTATTAAATAATTTCATTAATTGATTTTGCTGAAAGTCTTCAATTGTGTACTCAGAAATAATAGCTTCATCTTGCAATATACCCGTTTCGCTTTCACTTGGTGCAGAAGTTGGAACAATATCTAAATCCACGTAACTTAAACTGATACCAATCGATCTGCCTTGGATTCTATATTTACCGTTGTAGTACTTGTCCAAAAAAGGAACAAATAAATCTAGCGCTTCTTCTGGAGTATATTCCTCAGAATCTAATTTTGTTACAACTATAACATCGACATCTGATTTATTCCCGTTTTTAGGCTTTACAGCTGTGGAGCGGCGGTAACTCCCCTGCAAAAAGGTGCTGACAATAATTTTCGATAGCGTCTCGTCTGCCTCTAATCTTTTTCTTAATGTTGTATGACCTGTTTTCAAATCACTTACTTGATTATCAGATAAACGAATATTGGACAAAAAATCTTTAAAATACGACGGTACGGTAGACATAAAGAATTCTCCTTTAATCCTTGAAACTTATTGATTCTGAATAAGAACAAGAGTCCTGTTGATCAAAATCATACTCATATAAAACACACTTTCCAAATCCTCGTGAAATCTGTCCTAAGAAAAACATAAATGCGTTTGGCGCGGCAGCAAAAATATGTAGTGTCGCTCGTCGCTCTGCAGTAGTTCTTTGCGCTATAGCGTTGTAAATAGAATTAGCGAGAGTCGCTGCATGGTTTCCATCTTCTATTGAAAAATTAGTGGAACCAGCTTCGTTCGGGGTACAATTTATGATTCGACCAATTGATAGATTCTGTTCTTTAATGTATTCGATTACGTCATTATAAATAGGGCGAGTAACATTCAGTATCAAGGCTGTATCAAATTGGTTCTCCTCAAGCTTTTCGTGCGAAATGCGCCAATTAGAATAGCTCCTTTTAGCTGATAATTTCACATCCCACAATTTAGTACCTGCTGTTTTTTGTATTGGAAATACATTGATGCCAGATTTACTATCAAGAACACGTCCTGCAGCAAATGCTAAAGATGCATGTGCATCCAAAAACACCTGATAAGCATGTTCGTTCTTGGTATTTGAAATCAAGAAATCTCTTAACATTGGATAAATATCATTGTTCCAATCGTATCCGTTTTTCAAATTTCGGCCATCAAATTTATCTACCAGAGATAAGCACATTGCTCTATCCTCTAAATGCACTGCCCCGCGGGGAAAGCTTGTAACAGCGATAGATATTCTTTTTGGTGAATACTCATCAGCTATGAGGAAAATGCGTTTTTCCAACTCCTCATCAAATTTCTTTCTGTCAATACCATCGCCGTGCGTTGAAGAAATCATTTGGTCATTTACGGTTGCCGATGCGATAAAACTAATTTGATCGAATGTCAACATTCGATTGTGATTCGAAATATATCGGAGCAACGAGTCTCTAACTAATGTCTCCAAAATTTCCACATCGAATGGTATATGTTTGAAAGAAATCTTTCTGTCTTGTATAATACTTGTATCAAATCCTTGTAATGATTTTTGTGCCGTTGCATCTAATTTGTTCTTCTGAAGCTTATCTATAGAGTTAATGAATGTAAGAGCGTCGTTATTGCACTGCCCTATTAAAAACAGTTCAAATTCATTTGCTCCCACATCATCATTTATAAGGTCTTGTAACCATTTTTCCAACGAATTCTTACTAAAAGTATTTATTGTCGATTTGACCTGAATACTTTTGAAGATTTTGCTATTCTCCTCTAATGCAATATCAACTTTATCGTCATCAGATTTAAATTCTATATAAATTCTATCCCAGTTTTTTTGACACATTGCCTCAAGGACAGACGCAAACGCTTGATATAAAAAACCTCGTGAAGCCTCTCTTCCTCCCACAATACACACCCTCTCTATTTCTATTTGTTATTTTATTACACTGTCCAAAGTAAGCTCTTACTATCCCATAGTTTTTTACACTCAACCTCATTGACTATTGCATCAAACACAGACTCAAGGAAAGTCGGGATTTCAGCAATGACAAATGCAAACTCAAGTGTATCATCTTTTTATCATAATCTCTCCCACCTCAAATGGCCTATCAATAATAAGCAAACATCGTTTTTGTATCCTGTATACTGGTCTAAGTCAAGCCCTGTGAATAGCCAAGATGATTCTCTGGATATCGAAAGCCGGTAGCATTGATCATCACAGTTTTTGCCTTAATTACCGCATAGGTTGCCATTTGACTTGAGTACACAGATAATGTTCTGGTTATATTCTACCAAATTCAAAGTATATGTGCAACTCAACCAGTAATATTTTCTATCCGCGAATTATTTTTATTTATAATGCCAGAGGCGTGGCTTGCGCCGCATATTCAACACAATTAATTTCCTACAGAAATCCATTTACAAAAAGATTATGGATAAATCTCTTCATTCATTGTCGTTCAAATTCAATTTGCCAGTGGTTTGTCCTAAAATGTAAGCGCAACCGCATAGTCGCTGTAGACAACTAAAGAGGTCGTCCCTAAACGTTAGGATGACCTCCAAGCTGCTTTCTGCGTATTGCAAGACAATTTTGCAGTAATACACGGTTTTACGTTGTACTCATAACTTTT
>ERZ779861.2195-NODE-2195-length-19221-cov-38.124804_pt1 | contig 19221 bp, 17 predicted proteins | sample MGYA00511558_ERZ779861 | MGnify/ENA primary metagenome ERZ779861 (study PRJEB29588, sample SAMEA2163432) | human gut metagenome | biome: human gut; feature: human-associated habitat; material: faeces | place: Denmark | collected 2008/2010 ...
TTCAACGGCAGATCGGGCGCATCGACGGCAAGATCATTGAGATGCCGCTGAAAACGAAAAACGCCTACCGCACCTTGCCGCTGTCGGCAGATGCGATAAACGTTCTGATGCAACAAAGAAGAAAAACGGGTAACAGCGAATGGGTGTTTCTCTCGCCCACCGGAGGCCCCATGTCGCCGGACAGTGTGCTGCACATGCTGCACCGCATTCTAAAGCGGGCAGGGTTGCCGAAGGTGCGTTTTCACGACCTGCGCCACACCTTCGCAACGCTGGCTCTGCAAAACGGTGTGGACATCAAAACCGTATCTGGCATGCTGGGGCATTTTTCGGCAGGCTTCACGCTGGACACCTACGCTCATGTAACGACCTCTGCCAAGCGTGAAGCGGCAAAAACAATGGGTAACATTCTCTCTGGTGCGGTATAGTGCTTTCCGCTATCCGCTCCCGTTGGGGTCAGCGTTTGGGTCAGAAAAAAGCGGTATCCTAAAATGGCAACTTATGAAAAGCAAAAGTCCTCGAAATCAGACGATTTCGAGGACTTTTGGCAAGTTACTCCATTCTGGATATTTTATTTCCATAAAGCAGAAACATATTTTGAAGTCTCACTTTCTCTGCTGAAGCCTTTGTTTTTGCAAGCGGTTTAAATACATCTTATATACAAATACCGTAACACCAGCAAAGCTCTCTCTATGTTCTTGACTAAGGCATTCCTGAATTTTGGCATTAAGCCATTCAATAGTAAGTAGCCCACGATCTAGACAGTCTAAGCAGATTCGTTCCGTATTCTGAAAAACATCTTTTCTATGCTTAACCAACTGCGTGGAAGTATCCTGTTTGCAAATACGTTCCGCATCTACTTTCCCGTTTAGACGTAATACATTATCAATATCATTTTGTATACGAGAATGATCGAATGGAGAAGTTTCGGAATATTCCATTATTCCATCTTTTAGATATGTAATCCCCGATAACATCTCTCTGTTTCGGGGGTCTAAGGTTAGCTCGTCATTATCGCCTTTATTAGCGTCACAACAAAGTAAGCGCCGACCATTTAGTGCAGAACTATCAATATCACTACCGCCTTTACAAGTGGCTAGAAAGTTTTGATAGTCTAATGAATCTTCCTTGCTTTTACTTAGAGGCAACCAGTGCTCAATGGTTGTGTGCAGAGGATCATTTTTGATTGAGCTCATGCAGTAAGCGCATAGATAGTGTTGTTCAACAAGGAGGGAATCTCTAATTTTATCTTTGTTGAGACAATCAAAATAAGAGCGGAGCTTTTTTGTCACTTTAGCTTTTTCTTCTGGCAAGGTTTGACTGGAAGGGTTAGGAATATTTTTCCAATCAGTTGTTTCTTTAATTTCATGAATTTTATCTGCAATTTCAGCGGGACATTCTTTTTTTTCGATATAAAGCATTCTGAGTACCTCTCAAAGGATACTAAGGCGTCGTTTGGCTAAATCGACTTCAGTATTACTTTCTCCAAATTGTTCGAGCATTTTTTTGTAGATATCCGAGGCACTTTCCTTATCACCGCGAAGAAATGCGTGTTCAAAGGCTCTAGAGAGCCTTTTCAACTCAATAGGAATTCCAGAACTTCCTTGTGTGAGTTCAGCAACGTCACTAATCGAAAATGCATAGGCTGATGGCAAGTACTGAATAGTGTGATCGTTATTGATTTGAATTAAATGGGCTTCCTTGCAGGAAGATATAATAATGGGGGCATGGGTGGCAAGGATAAACTGGATGTTAGGAAAAGTTTCATTTAAGGCATTAACAATTCGCCACTGCCACCGAGGATGCAAATGCATATCGATTTCGTCGATAAGAACAATGCCCGGAATAGATTGATAGTCTCTAATGGTTGGATTCAACTGGCATATACGAAATGCCATCATCATGATAATCCACAGCAATGATTGATAGCCTGCGCTAAGATATCTAATAGGTGTAATCGACTCCTTTTCTTCATAGACCATATCATCAAAAATATCGGAGTATGAAATGGTAGGTGCGACGGTCAACTCATTCATGTTTTTCATGAATGTAGAAACTATTTCTTTAAACACAGAATATTCCAAAACAGGAGTTTTCTTTTTGAATTCAACCTGTTCCATTTTTAGACACCATGCTTCCAATGCTTTTCGATCCAAGTTGTTTTCAATGCAACCAATATAGCCACTTCGACGATCATTGAGCTTGTTTTTGCTTGCAATACCAAAATCTTCTCGCTTGGACTGAGCCATTCGCGAAGTACTAAAATAGCAGAGTAATGGTAAAATCGAATGCATATCATTACAAATTTTTCTTGCATACATGGAGAACTCTTTACCAAGATATTTTGTCCTGGACTGACTTGTCTCATCTTTGCGTGTAACTTCGCTAACAATAACCTCATTATCCAAATGAATCTCAGACCAGATAGTGGTAGGAGTGCAATATTCAATTTTTGTCGATGCGTCTCCAGTCAAGCTAGTTCGGAAGTGAATGTCTTCATGCAAAATTCCCTTTTTACTGACGCCGGCGATTCCATTAAAGAACCCTCCAAACGCAATGGTAATAGCCTCTAAAATGGAAGTTTTTCCTACACCGTTCTCACCCAAAATTAGATTTACTCCAGAGGAAAAATTCAGTTCCATCTTGTCTATGCCTTTGAAATTTTGAATGACCACTTTTTTAAACTCCATAACAGTCACCTCTAAAATCATGATTGACTATGCTGTGATTTTTGTTAGAAATCAAAGCAAATTTGTACGAAAGAAATGCATAACTATAATATTTTATTATAACCATTTTTAGTAATATTGGAACCCCCGATTTAACCTTTATTGAGTTTGCCCGTTACGAGTCTTTCATCGTTTAGGCCGCGAGTTCGCTCTGCGGAGACGGTAGATGGCTTTCAAAGTTGGACACCTTCTCTGCCAGCACCTGCCGCTGATACAGCCCGCTTTCGATTTGGTGGACCAGCACATTGCGGGACCAGCCGTTCTTAGCAACTTGTTCGGCATACCAAATGTGCTCGTCTGCACTCTTTACCTTATCCATTAGGGCAATATGGTGATACCAAGTAATTTGTGCAAGCGCCGCTTGCACAATTTCCTTATCGGGAAAACGCAATGCGAACTTCGCCATGTATTTCAGGTTTCTCACTGAGTAGCCAGTGGCGTCCGGAAAAGAAATTTTAATGTCGGCGGCAAGATTTTCGACAAATTTGTTGCCCCATGTCTTGTGCTCGTTGATGACCTCGCCGATGGAGTGGTAGAGGACCAGCAGCTCTCGATTGACGCTGACCGTAGCACGGTATTGCGCCGTGCGGATCTCCTGCTTGATCGATTCGACGATATTCAGATACTCGTTAGAATTCATCAGCATTTTTCGTTTCCCTCCATCAGTTTATGCAGCAGTCCTTGGCAGCCCTCCAGCACATCCTGCCAGGTTGCCTCGAAATCGTCGGTGTACCACGGGTCGGCAACATCGTGGGAGCAGTCGGTGTAGTCCATCAGAAGGTGCAGCTTGCCGTCCGGGTCGCCGCCGCAGATGCGGTGCATATTCCGCAGGTTCGCGCTGTCCATGCCAATCAGCAGGTCGTACTTGTCGTAGTCCTGATTGGTGAGCTGCCGCGCTGCGTGGCCGTCGCAGGAGATCCCGTGCTCCGCCAGCTTGCGCCGCGCCGGAGGATAGACCGGATTGCCAATCTCCTCCCGGCTGGTCGCCGCCGACTCGATATGGAACTGTGAGGCAAGTCCTGCCTTCTTCGCCAAGTCCTTCATCACGAACTCCGCCATCGGGCTGCGGCAGATATTTCCATGGCATACAAAGAGTATTTTCTTCATCGCACTCGCTCTCCTGAGAGATTTCTTTTTCTCCAGTATAGCAGGAAACCATCGGCTCGTCGAGAGAAGAATGCAGCCACGCCTGAGATTCTATGGCTTCCAGCAGTTTTGCTTTTTTCCAGCCGAAGCGCAGCGCGGCTCGGATGTACCATGCCCGCTCCTCGTTGTTGCCACATCTCTCTAAAATCGCCACATTCTGCGTCCAGCCGAGCTCCATCGCCAGCCTCATGATTTCAGGGGATTCTTCGTAGGCTGCGTAAAACGCCCGCATACGGCGCAAATTGCGGGGAGAAAAGCCTTCAACATCAGGGCAAGTCATTTTTAAGTACTCGGACGCTGCAACAGCCGCACCTTTTTCCGCTCTGCCGCTGACCACTTGGCCAATCTCGCGGTACAATTCCATCTGCGGCAGCTTTGCTGCCATGAGCTTGTCCAGCTTGGAGAATAGAGTGCTGTAGTCTACGGGCTTGCGGATGTTCACGTGCGACACCCCTTTCTGAAAAAATAGTAATCTTTGTTGCTATAGGACTTGCTTATCAGAGAAATATTGCGTCCTCAATGAATATGTGCAACAAGCTGTTGCACAATTCGCCGCCAATTGGACAGACTAGTGCAGGCATGCGATTCCCCTTAAAGGGGGGGAGCTTTGCCTTGCGAGAATGAATAATAGCGATATACTAGAAGCGCGCCCATTCGAGACATTCTTGAATGGGCGCGACTAAAGCTATATTTTAGAGCCATCAATTCGGGTTCTGCGGGGAATATCTGTATTATTAAAGCATGTTTTTTCGACCTCTGAATAATACTTTTCAACGATATCAACCCATTTTGAGATGCATTTTAGTGCAACAATTCCATCACCATATGGAACAACAGTTAAGTAAAGAGTAGTAACTATGCAAAGGGATATGGCTGCATTGACCGCAGGACACGCAAGACCGTAATCGCTGTGACCAGCACAAATATAGTTGTTCTCATCAATATTATCAGGTTGTCCTAATCGCCCAAAAGTCCCATTAGGTGTAGCGTGAACTATTCGATTTGCTAATTTATAGTGAGCTAACCATTCCTCTGTTGTAGATGAACATTCTTTCTGTATATCAGCAAAGCGAATGTGCTTCTTTTTAGAAAACTTTGGATATTCTTTTGCCCAGTCGTACCAGCTATTATCTGCATTTGCTGCATCGCAATATGCATGTGCAATGGCCTCACCGTTATCGCTGATAAACTCTGTTATGATGCTGAGTTCGTACAATGAACGCCATCTTGCATATGCACCATCCGCGAATCCAAGCTTTAGAAGATAAGTAATTTCTAAAAATTGCTGACATGCTCTGCCATGTAACTTGCTTAATGCCTCTATAGTGTATCGCTTTTCTTCCAGATATTCCTCAGGCTGATGCTTTAAGTAATTATTATATGCCTGAATCGTTTCCAGAACCAGAGTATACATTGTTTCTGACGCAACGAAGCATTTTCCCCAAAGTTGCTCATTACGGGCTAAAAACTCGGCAGTTTGTGCTCGAACTTCTAATATACGTTCATACATTGTGGATTCGATATGTGAAACAGAATCCATTGCCATTTGTTCTGTAACTGAGTCAAATGGTTTAGAAAAATCTGCATGAGCGAGTGCGTTGGCAATTTTCTCATCAGAGGTCCCATGCTCTTTCAAGTGCGCAATGTGCTTCTCAACTGCATTTTGAAAGAGTTCAAGTGTAAAGTCATCTGACATATGTACCTCTCGTTATTTCTAAACCTACTATAGCCTTATGATTCCTATATAACGCATAAGAATTCTAATAAAAATATAACACAATTTCAAAAATCTGTATAGCCCTAACCATATGTTATTTCAATCTATTATAGTTTGACTTACCATGATGCGGCTTGTATTGTGGGTTTTGATACTAATTGGTACCTGAATGAAAGGGATAAAGGAAAGAATGGTGTATTCGCTGCTTTTTCCTTTGCCACCCTACTTATAGGGTCCGCATAATCTTTTCCCACAGCAGAATCTGAATTCTACATTATTCTTCACCATCTCGACTCATTCCGCAAAGTGTTCCGGACGGAAGGGGAGGAAGTTTCCCCGAGTGTTGCCAGTCACATAGATTATGCAAACTTCCTCCTCTTGGGCTGTTCCACAGCCTGCTCGATTTCCAGCCCGTCCCGCAGCGTTACACGGATGCGCTCTCGGGACAGGACGGTGACCTTCTCCAAGAGCTGATAGATCACATTATCATCCCATTCCGTAAGCTCGCTTGACGCAGTTTTCAGCACTGACGCGACCGCCTGCACACGGCGGTTCGTCTGTTCCTGTTCCTGACGAATTTGCAGAATCTTGGCTTTGCGGCGCTTGAACTCTGCCATTGCCGTGGAGATGGATTGGAACTGTGCAGTGTAGCTGTCAGCGTTATTCGCATCGGCGGCTTCTCGCAGAAGATCGTTGAACTGCTGTCCCAAGCCTTCCATGGCTCGGTCAATATCTCCGAGACTCATGCTCTCGCCGGGGATAGGGGCAAGTTCCTGCTCCATTGTGTCAATAAGCTGCGCGGTCAGAGTGCCGTGATCGGACATGGCAGAATTGACGGCGCTCAGTATGGCCTGTTGGAGAGGCCCCTCGTCCAGCGTCGGAGAATGCAGGCAGTATCTCTTTCCATAGTCCAGGCGGCTCGTGCAGCGCCATACCGCGCGCTTTTCGCCGTGCTGTGTCCATACGACGCGTCGGTAGGCTGTGCCGCATTCCGCGCAGAACAGCAGTCCACTGAGTGCGTACTTGCCGCTGAATTTGCCGCGTCCGGTGGGAGCACTTTTCCTTGTGCGCCCATCCTGTGCACGGCGCCGTGCAATTTCAAGCTGCACAGCATCGAACATCTCGCGGCTGACGATAGCTTCATGGTTGTCCTGAATGAGGACCTTGGGAAGCTGCCCTGTATTCAATATTGCTTTTTTGCTGATACAATCCTTGATGAAGGATTTCTGAAGCAGGGCGTCCCCGCAGTATTTTTCGTTGGTGAGGATGGAGCGCAGGTTGCTGGCGGTCCATTCCGTTGTCCCGGCAGCATTGCGGACACCGCTGGCCTCCAGCGCCTGGCGGATGTTTTGTATGCTTTTTCCGGCAAGGTAGCGTTCAAAAATCCGACGAACCGTCTCTGCTTCTTCCGGAATGATCTCAGGATTACCATCCACCCCTTTCTTATAGCCCAGCATGGTTTTATATTGAAAGGTGACCTTGCCGTCCTTGATGGACTGACGCTTGCCCCAGCGGACATTGGCGGAGATGGATTCACTTTCGGATTGGGCGAAGGCGGCGTGGAGCGCAATGAGGAACTCACTTTCCGGATAAATGGAGTTGATGTTCTGCTCCTCGAAGATCACGGCGATGCCGAGACCACGCAGTTCACGGGTATAGCTGATGGTGTCCAGTGTGTTTCTGGCGAAGCGGGAGACAGACTTGGCGAGGATCATATCGATCTTGCCCTGCCGGCATTGACGAATCATGCGAAGGAACTGCTTGCGCCGACAGGTGGAGGTTCCTGTGATGCCCTCATCCGCGAAAATGTCCACCATCGTCCAATCAGGATTCTTCATGATCTTCTCGGTGTAGAACGCTTTCTGGTTCTCATAGCTGGTCAGCTGCTCTTCATCACCGGTGGATACGCGGCAGTAAGCGGCGACGCGCAGATTTCGTTTCTTTGCCTGTTCCTGCGGGGATTCCTTTTTCGCCGGAATGATAATAATTTTTCTCTCCGGACGAGGCTCTGCCATGAGCGGTCACGCTCCTTTCGTCAATCTCGGGGATGGCCTATGCTTCCAGGCATTGACCATTTTTCATGTGGACACGCACATCGTCGCCCTGACATTCGACGCTTCCAACTCCCTGACGCAGCAGTTCTGCGTCCAGTTCGACCATCTTTGACCTCCGCCCGAGGATGCTGCGGAGGCGGTGGGCTTCGTATTCCTCCATCTGGACGCTTATAAGGGTCAAGACCGCAAGCTCCATCGCTTTCTGGCGTGCGACTTCTTCATCCACGGGCGGTGTATGCAGAAGCCTGTCCAGCTCCAGCCGGAGCCGCCGAATATCTTCTGTGCTGGGAACACCGAATGCCTCTATCTTGATGAGCTGCGGATCGCCTACCACCTGATTCAATATCTTGAGGACTTTTCGCGCAACGCTGTCGGGGACTGTGCCGCCGCACAGCCTGTAAAGTTCAGCCTGCGCGGGGGTTCGAGAGGGGATAGAGCGTTTCTGCTTTCGACGCTCCTGCACTGCTTGAAGCTGCTCCGCGGATATGAGTGCGGGGTAGACCTCCGTTCCGATATAGCGGCTGTCTTCCAAAATTCGAGCCACCATGTTTACATTCCAGCGTTTGCCTGCGTCGTAAGGAACATCCCTTTTATCGAGTTCCTTTGCAAGATGCTGGAAGGATGCGCCGGTGAGGTACGTTGCATAGATGTACTGCACCGTTTCTGCTTCATTGGGGGAGGGGATGATATCCCCAAACTCCATGCGGTAGCCGAAGACCATTTTTCGCTTGGATGCCATGTCGTTATTTTCTCCTTTCAAAGTGTTCGGGAAGTTCCAGCCCGTTGATGAGCCGGAAGATTGCTGTGCTGTTATTCTGAATGGTGATTTTCTCAACCAACTCGCTGAACAGAGCCTCGTCAAAGGCCATCAGCAGATCCGGCCCTTCTTCCAGAATGTCCAGAAGTTCCTGCGTGCGCTGGATCGTCTGATCGTCCTCGGCGCGCAGAATGTGGGATTTTTTCAGCTTTGCTTCGCGGCGCTGTTCAGCCAGTTGGTTACTGCGGGATATAAAAATGTCAGGATCGACGATGGCCTGCTGCTTGAGCTGGGCCAGCAATCGTTCCTGACTAGCAATATCTGCGATTCGATTGTTGAGTGAAATGATATCCTCACTCCAGAGAAGTCTTCCGGTCTTGGCAGTCTGGAGAGCTTGGATGAGTTGTGTGAGAACTTCCTCCCCGTACCGCTTGAGACGGAAGTATACACGGAGGAAGGCTTCTGTGATCTCCGATTCGGGCGTTTGCATGGTGAGACAGCTTTCGGCACTTTTCTCATGCGTCTGACATACCCAATAGGCGGTACCGCGGCATACCTTTCGCTTGCAGATCGCTCCGCAGTGTCCGCACACGATCTTGCAGGAGAGGGGATGGGGGATACCAGCCCTGGGCGGAATGGAAGCACTTTTTCGGGATAGAAGCTGCTGGACCTTGTCGAACACTTCCTGACTGATGATGGGCGAATGGGTTTCTTCGATGAGGTATTGATCCTCCTCGCCCTTATTTTCTTTCTTGCGATGGGGGAGAGTGACCGTGGCGTAGGTCTTCTGTACCAGCGAGTTCCCGATGTACTTTTCATTGCGCAGAATGTACTGGATACTGCGAACCTGCCAGAAGGGGGTATTTTGCTTGGTGGGGATACCCCGCGCCGTGATCTCCTTTGCGATATCCTCCATGCTGATGCCGGAGAGGTAGCGGTCAAAGATCTGCCGGATGACAACGGCCTCGTCCTCAATGACTTCCAGTTGGTTATCGACCAGCCGGTAGCCGTAGGGGGCGCAGCGGGTAGAGAAGACGCCGCGCTGCATCCGCATCTGATAGCTGTGACGCATTCGCTCTGAGATGGCTTCACTCTCTTTTTGCGCCAGCGCCGAGAATACTGCGGTGAGGGCTTCGCCGGTGGCTTGTGCGGTATCGATGTTCTGTTCCTCGAAGTAGACGCTGACACCGAGAGACTTCAGTTCTCGCACGGCCTCCAGACTTTCTTTAGTGTTGCGTGCGAAGCGAGAGGTGGATTTGACAAGAATACGGTCAATACGGCCGCTGCGGCAATCTTCCATCATCCGCAGGAAGTCATCCCGCTTTTCGACGGATGTGCCGGTGATACCCTGATCGGCATAGATGTCTGCAAATATCCAGTTTGGATTGCTGTTGATGAGCTTTGCAAAGTAAGCGGTTTGGGCTGCATAGGAGTGGAGCTGATCGTTGGAGTCCGAGCTGACGCGGGCGTATGCCGCCACCCGGAGGGGGCGCGTGAGATCCTGCCCGGTGGCAGGGATGGTGATGATCCGCGGCTTTGGCTTCAGGGCGAGAGAGCCTGTGGTTTTCTCGCTGTCGTTCATTGCGCTGACACCTCCTTTTTCAGCAACGCACAATACCATGAAGCATCCGGAATAGCTATACCCAAAAGCGAGAAATCAGAGAGAAATAATGATGTCCGCGCCAAGCTGTACCATCAGACGCGCGGCGATCTTTTTTGCTTCGCTGCCGCTGACAAGCCCGCGCTCCCGCAGACCGCGGAGCAGGGTGACGATGCCAAGATAATCTGCGTTGGGATTCATTTGAAGTCCTCCTTTTTTGATTTTGGTAATGAAAACACCCAAGCCCGTTTTCCAAATGGGCTTGGGTGCTCTCACTACACACTTCTATCGTTATTACTATGCCGCCTTACATTTAGTCTCGTTTGGTATCATCTGTCTCTATTTTGCTCTCCATCTGATCTAAGGCCTTCATGATGGCGTCCTCTGCTATGCAGTCCTTCAATGACGACTCAACAGGTCCTCTTTCCACAATGAGGATAAATGCTACAGCGCTCATCTGCTCATCCCGAGGAAGATCAAAGAATTGATTTTCTGTTGCAAACTTCTTGACTCGACGGTACGCCTCGCCGAGATCAACAAACTCGCTAAGTCTATCTCGATCCACCGTTCTAGTTTTTGCAACTATCCTCATCGCTACACTTTCACGAGAAGTACATTCATCTATGATCTTCACTAAGGAAACATCATCTGTAACCATTGATTTCTTTTTATCCGCAGCGGTCTCTGGATCAATCTGTCCAAGCAGCCACAAAAATCTCAGCCCGTGATATTGCCTCAGTACAACTTTTGAATCAATTGCCTTCACCGCGCGCTCCTTAAAGATTGCTTCCAGCTTTAGGACCGCATCAAGGGGCAATACTGCATCAGCAGACTCTCTGGCATTTTCTGCACATCGGCCAAGTTGGTTTTCGAAATCTTGCAGCAACAAAGCCACTGTCGATACCTGGACCTTTTCATTTTCAAAAATTGAGCACATCACAGAAGCTCTTGCTTCCGAATCCATCCTTTTTAATAACGGATCAACACAATACAAAAGCCTCCATGCAAACGGAACTGCAAAAAAGCCCTCATCCTCAACCTCAAAGGAGCTCCAATTGCAAGAAAGAACTTTGATAATTATAGATGCCCTTTCCGCGTCAATGCTTCGTCTGCCTCCGTCCCCTGCGTACACCGCTATCGCTTCAAGAAGGCGCACGATTTTCCCCTCATGATAGATTTGCATAGTTTCTTCTGCAAGCTCACTTTCGCTCGATTCAAAAACCATATGTCTAACTGTAGCAGTAGGAATTGCTGCAATCTCAAGCATCAACGCAAAGTACCTGTCGAAGCATTCTGGAGCAGCAATACTATTTCTTATAATGGAATCTCTATGGGAGTATCCTCTCCCAACTCCATACAACCACCCCATATTCGTTTTAATTCCTGGAAATAAAGTACCAAGTATATTCTTTGTTGCTTCTAAATCTGTAACACTTCCGTCATCCGGAGCTATTCTGTTAATCGCACATTCGACTTTCTCCTCCGTCTCTTTTTGTCGCTCATGTGAGAAGCTGCGCTTCTCTCCGCATAATATATCCTTATAACTCGGCAGCTTCGAGTAAACTGTCGGCTCAAATACTTGCAGACATGTAAGCCCCAGCAAATCAGCCGCACTTGTCTCATTCTTCAAATGCTCATATTTGAGAGAGAATACATTCGTGTACCGAATCACATCTCGTATCGATCTGATGTAGTTTTTGATTCCCTGCTGGAACAATTCGGCCCATGTCTCCTTGTCCCAATCCTCTTCCGGAATATCACCGAGAATCCCATTTAACTTTGAAAAAAGCGCTTCATGGATATCATCAATATTCGGCGCTGGAATCTCAAACGGCACTTGAACGATTTTCTCTAAATATTCCTTGCCATCACCATGCTGCACTTTCCCGAGCGCACGAACCACAACATCATAATCAAAAGCTAAGACATATATGGTATTTGGAAAATCTGCCAATGATTTGACCAACTGGAAAACTGCTACGATCTCTTCCTCAGAAAGTCGATCTATATCGTCGATGGAAACAATAATCTTTATCTTTTCGTCTCTTAGCTTTTTGATAATCTGATTTTTGCTCTCCTGCAAGTCATTCGTCCGTTCTTTGGTTTCTTCCACCGCCTTCTTAGTAAGCACTTTTGTAAAGGCAGCAACAATTTCTCCTGCAACCGGAATAACGCTCGTTGCCCCCAATATATCTGCGTATTGATCGATCAGCTCCCACGCTTTATCAGTGATGCTTTTTTTGAGCTTGATTGCTGTTGCCATTTGCTTAAAGAATTGAGTAACAAGCTGCTTTGGATCTGAACACAACCACGGGTTGAACCGCAGAACCACTACACTGTCATCGATACGCTCCACATTTTCAAAGACCATATTCAGCAGTGACGTCTTACCGCTCCCCCACTCGCCATATAAGCCAATCGTGAGAGACGACGGGAACGAATACTGCACTAAAGTCTTTGCAAGGCTCTCCGCAAATGAGCCTCGGTTCAGTTCGTCTTCCTCCAACTTTGCGATAGGTAAATCCGAACTAAGCATTACACAACCTCCTTGAAATGTTCTGCGTATCAAATCACACAGTCTCAGCTGTGACATTGAAAACATCCTCGATCGGTATCTCTCTCCGGTCTGTCATTTGGATCACCCCAGCGACCGCGTCGATCCGCTTGACCTCGCCGGTGACGGTCTGGTAGCTCCCGCCATTCTTTCGCTCATCCGGCACAAAGTAGGTGATGGACACCGTTGGTCTGCCGGGAAGCAGTTCTTGAAGGTGCTGCAATTCTGCGTCGACGCGCGCGATCTCGCTCTCATCAAGTTCGATGCGCCGGTCTGTCAGCCGACCTGTTTCCGCGATGGCAGCGTGGTGGCCGGTCAGAGCAGCAAAGGGTGAAAACTGCGCCGCGCGGTCGTGCAGCGACATGCGCTGATGGTTCTGCGAGGTCGGATGCGGGAGGTCAATGATATCGTCGTATTTGCCGCTCATGCCTTGTGCCCTCCGATCTGGCCGTTGCGCTCTCGGGCGGTCGCGCCGTCTAAATAGCTCCCGCCGTTCAAAATGGCGTTCTTGCCGAACTTCTTCTTAATGCCCAGCATCGCTTTCTGTATTTTGCGCTCGCGTTCCAATCTGATTTCCTCGTCCTTGTGCTGCTGTTCCTGCGCCGCGATATCGTCGAACAGGTTGAACTGTACCGGCACTTCGGCTTCCTGTGGGACATCATCCTCGCTCACGATCTTGTTTGCCGTGATGGTGATCCTGCGAATGGACAGCTTGGGGTTGACCTTCCCGTCATAAACCCCTAGAATCGCATCCATGATGCTGCGCGCAGAGGACGTCTTGCGCGGTAAATTCGCTGTACCGTGTGCATGCTTGGGGATTTTCCTGCCGTAGCGGTCCGCCACGATCTCGCCGCGGAAATTGCCGCCTGCGGTGTTTTCAATGTCGTAGCCGACCGTCAGCGTGAGCTGGTCGGTCACGAGGCGTTTTTCAAGCAGGTCCATTGCGACGGCCTCTGCCATTTCGCGCACGACGAGGCGCGCTTTATCGTACGGATACGGGCATTGCAAAACCTGCCCGGAGCTGATGCTGTTCGTCTCCGGCCGGTACGCTTTGATGTCCTCCATCCGGCATGGTTCCCAGCCCCAGGCATGGTCGATGAGCAGCTCTGCGTTGATGCCGAACATCTGGTAGAGCAGCTCTTCGTTGTAGTATTCGTTCGGCTTGCCGACGGAGCATTTGGCAATGTCGCCCATCGTGTAGATGCCGATGGCCTCGAGCTTTTTGGCGTAGCCTCGCCCAACACGCCAGAAGTCCGTCAGCGGACGGTGCGCCCAGAGCTGCCTGCGGTAGCTCATTTCGTCAAGCTCTGCGATGCGGACGCCATTTTCATCCGGCGCGACGTGCTTCGCCATGATGTCCATGGCGACCTTGCAGAGGTAGAGATTCGTTCCGACGCCCGCCGCGGCCGTGATGCCCGTGGTGCGCAGCACATCGAGGATCATGGTCTTTGCCAACTCGCGGGCGGTCATGTGATACGTTTCGAGGTAGCTGGTCACGTCCATCATCACTTCATCGATGGAGTAGACGTGGATGTCCTCGGGTGCGATGTATTTGAGATAGACATTGTAGATCTGCGTGCTGATCTGAATGTATTTCGCCATCTGTGGCGGCGCGACAAGATAACCCACCGCGCGCGATGGGTCAGTCGCCAGTTCATGGGCATCGCAGCTCTTTTCAAAAAGATTGCCGCCTGCTTTGCGCCGCCGTTCGGCGTTGACCTCCTTGACGCGCTCAACCACTTCGAAAAGCCGCGCTCTGCCGGGGATTCCGTATGCCTTCAGAGAAGGCGATACCGCGAGACAAATGGTTTTCTCCGTGCGGCTAAGATCTGCTACGACCAGATTGGTCGTCATCGGGTCAAGGCCGCGCTCCATGCACTCGACAGACGCATAATACGATTTTAAGTCAATGGCGATATATGTCCGCTGCATGGCGCACCTCCTCGCTCTTAGTGTCTACCAGTATAGCATAACGCTATAAATCGAACAACTGTTTGTATAAAACTTTTGCGAGGAATCTTGTGGAAACAGTCAGTTTCAAAAGTGCTTACGTCATGCTACAATGGAACGCGTTTGTGATTGGAGGAGGAAGAATGTTTTATACGACAGAGGAGGCCGCGATCGTGTGCGGCTTTTTGGATTTGTACCTAAACCGCGACAGCGTTGATCGCGCCGTGCGGGAGCAGAATCGAAAATTCCAGCGCAGCGCCGCGAGGGGTGACCTTCGGCGCGAGGATTACCGGTGGGCGGAAAAGGCGCTGGACTTTCTCCAGCCCTGCTGGTGGCAGTCGCACGAGGATCATAGAGCGCTGCAAAACGCGCTGCTGAAAACACATTTGCTGGCAGAAATGAAATAAGTTCAGAATACGGCGGTCAGGTATCCTGACCGCCGTATTTTCATTTGAATGCATGGGTCGCTCTGCTGTCTGTTGGCAGCATCTTACATTGCCCTGAATGGCAGAGCGGCCCTCGCTGTTTCTGGAATTTGTCTTTGCTCAGTCCTATTCGACACTACTTCCCGGACTGTCGGGCGGTTGAACGAACCAGCGCCTGGCAGCGCCCATCGGGAATCTCACCCCTCCGAGGATCTCTCCGAGCTGCCCCCATTGCTTGAGACTGTGGCTGGACAGGATGTACCATTATAGACTGACGGGATCATTGCAAGACAGGCTGCCACACCTGCTTTTGGCTGGGTGAGTTTCGCTTGGCACCTTAAAAGGCCGTTCATTGACATCGGAGGCTTGTCCGATGCAGGTGGTCTTCGCGCACCCGCCGCATCGCTGCTCCCCCTCGTCAAGGGACCGTCAGCTGATGTTATTCGTCACCGGATATAGCCGCTGTTGTATCGGCATTTTTCAAAGAGCAAAACCTGCCGCCTTGACCGGCAGGGAGAAGAGTATTTGATCCCTTCACTTAAGTACCCGCCACAGACGCATTTCTACAAAAAGAATTTTCAATTCTTCAGAAGTTTTTTTAATTTCCTCAGAATACACCGCTCCTGATAGCTGACGCTCTGCTGCGTTACGCCAAGGTGTCGGGCGATTTCCGCCTGGCTGAAATCGCACCAGTACCGCAAATGAAGGAGAAGCCTCTCATCGTTTGGCAGTCGTTCTACCGCGCAGCGCAGATTTTCCAACTCGATTTCATGAAGCAAGGTCTCCTCCGGAGAAGGCTCCTGTTGAGCAAATTGGTGCTCCTCTAAGAGGTGTTCGTAGGAAAGCTCTCTCTGCGGCCAGATTACTGTTTCCATTGTCCTTTTGTTCGTTCGAGTGCGATTTACCTTCAAATCGTACTCCAGATACTCCTGCTTTCGGTCGCATTGTTTCAGGAACTTCAAAATGTCCGGGCGCTCCTTCAGACAGGGGTATATTTTCAAATAGTCGGGATGATAGGCATCTCGCTTTTTCATATTTGAACCCTCCGTATTCTGAAAATTTTGAAAATTGGCAAAATTTCAGAAACGGTGGTCCGTGGCAGCGACGGTTGCTTTGCAACCGTTGCCAAATAAGAAAAAGGCAAGCGTACAGCTGCGGCTGTACGCTTGCCTTTTTATCAATAAAATGATGAATCGCCGTGTAGACGAAATATACTTCGCAAGAATAGAGCTTTACTTCTAATTCTTCTTCGTATTTGTCCCCTTTACCCGGCGCATCCTTCCAGACTGAAAAGCCATATAGGACTCCAAACGCCGGGTCCTTTTTTTACGGAACCTCCCAAGGTTTCCCTTTGTCCATAATAATACCTCGCTATTTCTACGAGTGATTAGAACCACGATTCTAATATCTTGAAGCTAAACAGCATTCATCAGAAGCGTGGTTCCAATTAGAATGAAAACAATAGGAAGGGTGAAGGTATGCACGATATTTGCAATCTTTTTGGAGTTGCCCTGAACAGGGCACGGCATGAGCTTGGCCTGACACAAGTTGAACTGGCCGAAAAGCTCGGGACGACGGATCGCAGCATTTCTGACTTGGAGCGTGGGAAAACCAATCCGAAGCTGGACACGGTTGCGCATTTTGCACGCTCTTTGGAGATCAGTGTAGATGCTTTGATCGGAGTAGTGCCAAAGGGCGATGTTCCATCCTGCGTCAGGACGTTCTTTGCCGGAATGAGCGCTGAGGAAGCGGCTAAATACATACGGCTCTGTAAGGACGCCGACGAACTCACAAAGAAATAATAGCGGCATAAATTAGGCGGCGGTAAGCAATCGTGCTTATCGCCGCCTTTGATACTACAGAGACGGCAGATGGTCGTTACTTGTGGTATCTGCAATAAGGATTTATTTCACATTTGTTCCGCCTAATTGTTGTAATACTGCGAACTGAAAGGGCTTACTGGAACCGGTAGCCTTGCGTGGTCAGCACATGTAAATACTGTCATATTGTCTGGAACGACCGGATAAGCCAGCCGTTTCCGTTTTTCTGCAGTGTCAAAACGGCTGGACCTTCGTTACAGGACGATGCTCCCCACAATGTGACAATGGCACCGCTCTTTTCACCGTAGCTCGGATTAAATGCTCCAGGACCAAAGTCGCTTGTAAAGGTGTAGAAACAGTCCGTTTCTGGAACATAGCACAGATTAGATTTCCAGTCCGAGTGCATATCCTCTATGGTGATACCGGCGTACTGCATTAAGATGTCGTTGATGTAGCTTCGCGGTAAGCGATGACATGGTGTGGGCATTTCTTCAAGTGTTAGCAGGTGGCCATCCGTCGCTCGGAAGTTTATCTTCTTCTGTACGAGCCGAAATTCATCTTCGTCATCCGAATCAAGGACTTTCAGGCTCGGGCAGTAGGTGATAAATGTGTTTGCGTCCATGTCGCGGGGATCATCATATAGCGAGGTGAAGAAGCAGCTAATGGGCGTGGGGGAGACCGTATATCCGCCCCATTCCTCAATGTAAGTGCTTACCTGGCAGGCTGTGTAAGCCTCAAGCTCATCCAACTCATCTGCGGTGAGAGGGGGGCTTGTGCTGCGGTAAAGGTCAGCAGTCCGAGCTTCACTATACCATTTTCCAAAAGTGTCATAAACCATCCAACCAAACTGCTGCGCTGAATTGTCTTGTTCTGCGGGAATATCAGATAGTCTGAACCAGCCATCACCAGTATCGGTAGTCACATGGAACGGCTGAAGGCCAGTAAAACCGCTTTGATAGGAGATAAGCGATATACCATCGCCGTGGAACTTATAATAATATTCACCGCTGGGATTCCAGCTCTCAGGCGGTTGGCAAGTCTCCCATACATCGTAATCTTGCAATTCCTTTATGTACTTTTTTGTACGGATGGCAGCATTTGCAGGATGGGTTTCCTCATTTTCACCATTGCAGTAGGTCAGAGTTGAATTCGATGCATCCAGTGCTGATAAAATCTCTTTGAGATCAGCGATAGTCAGCGCCGTTGGTGCTGCATCTGACCGATTTGCCTGCGGCGGTTCTTTCCCGCTGCATCCGACCATTGAAAGCAGTAAGGTGAGAGTAAGTAGAAGATGCGAAAATCCCTGTGTTGTTCGCTTCATAAGATCATCTCCATGTCATAGTAGATTAGTGGCGACTAATTGCTGATGTTGTAAGCTCTTTTGGAGAAAAGAAAATACTTTTGAACTGGGACAATCCAAGTTAGCAGCAGTGCCTATATAAAATAAATATGATTATCCCTGTGACCTGTATTATTTCGCCTTGCGGCTGCGCACAAGGCTGACAAAATAGCATCCCACGACGGCCAGATAGACGAGGAACGAGCCGAGGCCGCGCCCCTCCTGCAGATAAGAGCCCCAGAGCATGGGAGCGCAGTATTGCCCTACTCCCTGGCTGATGATGCTGTCGCCCATAGTGGCTAAGAAAATGAGCGCGGACATAAGTGCATAGGCGACCGTAAACGGCGCGAGATAGGACTTTTTGCAGTACAGCGTTGACCAGAGCAGAAGAAGCGTGATCACGACGCAGGCGAGACTCTGGAAAATCAGCAGCACCCCGATTTGGTATTTCGGTGAAGAGAGCAAATGGCCGTAAAAGGTGCCTTCTCCAATCATGTTCATCCAGAAACCGGACGTCATGCACTCATGTACATATGCGATCAGAGGCGAGTCGCCGGACGGAGAGACGAGAGACGGCTGCGAGCGGATCGAGAGGGTGAAGAAAAGAGAGACGAGAATTGCGAGAAATGGCGCGGCGAACAAAAGCCTTTTGCTCGACTGTATGATACGTGACGATTGCATGTTCGGGATTCTCCTCTCTGTAAAGTCATTTTGCTTCATCAAATAGGTTAATATCCGCTTGCTCGTTTGGCAAGATCACGGCCTGACCGGTTGCATAGATATGAGAGATAATAAAGTCTTGCTATGCAATAAGATCCTGATAGGCTTTTGCAAGCATAGAGTCTGATTTGCTATATTCGGCATTACTCGGTGTTCTGAACAGATAGGTGTAGTTTCCTGTTTGTGCGACGACAACGTCATGTTCTGCAATGATCAGAGGCGTTTCCTCTTAGTCCATTCGTTGAATTGATCTTGCTGCTTTATAAATGCATCAGGCGGTTGATTTCTTACACAGTTTTCACTTTTTGACGATTCAACCAATTAGAGTGCTGCCTCTTTGTGCAAAGTTTCAACTTGTGTTCTGGGACTTGTTTTATCTGCCAAACGATGCTTATAATCATTTCGCGGGGTAT
>ERZ779861.2196-NODE-2196-length-19216-cov-4.962006_pt1 | contig 19216 bp, 19 predicted proteins | sample MGYA00511558_ERZ779861 | MGnify/ENA primary metagenome ERZ779861 (study PRJEB29588, sample SAMEA2163432) | human gut metagenome | biome: human gut; feature: human-associated habitat; material: faeces | place: Denmark | collected 2008/2010 ...
TACTTTAATGAAAACGGTTTGGATTAACAAAGTAAGGAAAAGAGAGGTTAAATCATGGTATAAGATACTTTCACTTGAAATCCCCACGATGAAGCCGGAAGTGAAGTAAATATTTTAACGGGCAGTTCCTTTGGGATTGCCCGTTTTCTGAAATGAACGGAAATGCAAATCGGAATTTGGAGGAAAGATAATGGAAATCAGAAAGTATACGGAAAAAGACATTTCTGCAATGGTTTATATCTGGAATAATGTTGTGGAAGATGGCGAGGCTTTTCCACAAGAAGATTTTTTGAACGATAAAACAGGTGCTGACTTTTTTGCTGCACAGACATATTGTGGTGTTGCAGATGACAATGGAAAAATCGTGGGACTCTATATCCTGCATCCAAACAATATCGGCCGCTGCGGGCATATTGCAAATGCAAGTTACGCTGTTGCTGCAGATTGCCGTGGCGAGCATATCGGTGAAAAATTGGTAACTGATTGTCTTGCGCAAGCAAAGCAACATGGCTTTGGAATTTTGCAATTCAATGCTGTAGTGGAAAATAATGTTCATGCTCGTCATCTGTACAAACGACTGGGCTTTGTGCAGATTTGAACAGTACCGAAAGGTTTTCGTATGAAAGATGGAACCTATCAAAATATCTGTCTGTATTATCATGAATTGTAAAGTATGTCGATAACTTTCAGTTTGACAAGTGGTATTACATGAAAAAAATATATCAAGGATTATCGGTGTGATAATGTAGATTGCAGCTATTGTATTTGTAATGTTTTCATTGAACCATCCGAAAAAGAGTTTCCCTTGGAACAATACAATTACTTGGTTACTGTATGGTGTATATTTTCTTTTGACAGTGGTGCTGCTTATTGCTCCAAAGAGGAAGAAGTGAGAATTTTAAATTTTTCAATTTGCCCTTTGAGAGAGGATAACTCCCTTTCTCAAAGGGCTTTTCTGCTATACGGATGTTCAGGTGTAAAGTCATAATTGACTTGAATGCGTAAAACGGCTATAATAAATCTATACAAGCAGGAGGACTTGCTGAAATACCGTGAGCCTGTTGCCTTTGCTATGGCAAAGGTTTGGGTAAAATTAAAGAAATCTGAAGAGCGATAAGTAATGTACCTGATATGTCCCGTGTTTCATGGTATAATTAGATTTGGGTACTTTGGACTGAAATATAAATATTTTCACAAAGGAGCAGAACCTATGGAAAGCTTTGAACCTAAAAAACTGGCGCTGATACGAATCTGGCAAATCTTGAAAGAGTATAGCGATTGCGACCATCCTCTGACTCAGGACGATATTGCAAGGCATCTTGAAAACGACTACGGTATTGTTATAGAACGAAAAGCAATCAGCAGAAACATATCTCTTCTGAAAGAAGCAGGGGCTGAAATCGAATCGGGACGAACCGGTAGTTACCTCGAAAGAAGAGATTTTGAAGATTCCGAACTCAAGCTGCTTATTGATGGTGTTCTTTGCAGCAAATATATTACTGCTAAGCATTCAAAAGATTTAATAGACAGGCTGTGTGGACTTTCTAACAAATATTTCCGCTCTCATGTAAAGAATATTCATTCGGTCAATGATTGGTATAAAACGGATAATCAAGCTTTGTTTTATAATATTGAACTGATTGATACAGCGATCGAAGAAGAAAAGCAAATACATTACGATTATAACAAGTACGGAGTCGATAAGAAACTCCATAAGTCTTCTCATCAATATATGTCCCCTTATCTGATGATCCTGCATAATCAGCACTATTACCTTATGGCATACAGTGAATATTGGGGCAATATGGCGTTTCATAGACTGGACCGAATCACCAATATGAATATTTCAGATAAAAAGGCTACTCCGATCCGTAATGTATCCGGCTATGAAAACGGTATCAATTACAAGGAATTGTCCTCTGCTATGCCTTATATGTTTACCGACCGACCAGAGCACATTGACTTTATTGCAGATATTGGAATAATCGACCAGGTTATCGACTGGTTTGGCAGCGATATTCGCATTGCAAAAACCGATGATGAGAACAAGGTCAGAATCAGCGTCAAGGCAAGCCCAAACGCTATGGTACATTGGGCGATGCAGTATGCAAATTATGTTGAAATAATCTCACCCGAGCCGCTCAGGATGCGGGTGAAAGAAACGCTTGAAAATGGGTTGAAGAAGTATAACTGAACAATTTAAGGCTAATTGGACTTGTAAAGAAAGAGTCAGATGACATGAAAATGTCCTTGAATAATACAAGGATGAGGCTCAACGAGTTTTTTGCCTCGTTGTAACAGCAACATGTTGTCAATGCTTATTAAAGCCTGTGATATTGATGCGGTTACCCTGTCCGCTGATTCGCAAACAGCTGCTTCAACAGATGTTGACGAAGATTTAAGCAATTAAAGCGATACGAACTTAACGGGGCTGAATTGTGCCAATCAGACCGGTTTTCTATATCAAAAGCACCGGTATTTTCAACGCCTGTCCCCCTCGTGGAAGGTTTGTATGAGACCGGCAAAAGTGTCGCTCCATCATTTACATTGCCCCGTGTATAAATCGTGAAAATGTTCTATCTTAGAAGATTGACGCATTTGATATTGTGGATTATGCGGCAGAATATGACGACCGTTACCACTGCAAAAGCTGCATAAACAATTTTATTCAACTGAGCAAAACAGAGCCGTAAAATGCGGCTCTGTTTTGCTATGCACCAAATATGGTGCGTGGTCTCGGATATAATATAATCAACAAAATAAACGCCGATTATTTTCGGCACAGGAGGATTTATATGAAAACAAAACAGATCATTTCACTTGCTTTAATGCTCGGGCTATCGGTGACGGTAATCAACGGTTGTGGTACAAAAGAGGATTCTTCTGCAAATAAAAAGGAAGAATCCGCTTATGCCGTATCTTCCGAAATGAAAGAAGAAAGCATATCAACAACAAAACCGGGAGCAGAGAAAAAAACACACAGCGAATACGTAAAAACATATTCCGTTTATGCCGAACAAGGAGCAGTTGTAACGTGGTATGATTCCCAAACCGGTCAATTCAGATATAAGGATAAATGCGAAACTTGTGGGCAAGTAGCGAGCAGTGAACATAGCGGCGGATTATTTGTCGGAGAGGGATCGTCCTATAATGCCGGATTTACTTGCACCAATTCTGATTGCAGTATGTGGGGAAAGCCTCAGCGTGCTATCATTAGTTGCAGTACAAGCGGTGAATGGATCGAGGTTGACGACTGAAAAGAGTATATAAACAGAAAAACAGCTGTGACTTTTTCACGGCTGTTTTTTGCTTTGGGATAGCGCTTGATGTTATGTACCAAATATGGAACATAGCTTTCGGTATAATAAGTTCAAAGAGAATGGTAAAGTATTCAAAGGCGGTTAATAATGAGCAAGAAGCACGAACCTGATAATTTTGAGCAGATGTCTATCTTCGGAATAATGAATCTGTTAGACAACACGGAAAACACATTAAGTTCAGATGATATATCAAAGATTATTGATAAGTTATCCGATGCAAAACGAAAAAAAGAATCTATCGAAGCTAAGAAGAGACGGCAAGAAGAGCGTGAGAGAAGAGAAAGAGAAGCTCGTGAAGCAAAGGAACGTAAGGAAGCCCATATCAGAGAAGTTACAAGCATGGACCTTCCGCTCGACTGGGAAAATGTGTTCAATCAGGATGTAAGGACTGAAGGAGTTCACGCTGATAGCATTTCCGATGGCCTTATGTACAGTCTGTCTAATCTCGGACGGGTTGATATTGAATATATTTCTTCAATAACAGGAGAGGACTACAAGACAATTATCTGTGCGCTGAAAGGCTCTATTTATCAGAACCCGGAAACTTGGGGCGAGTGCTTCTATAAAGGCTGGGAAACCTCTGAGGAATATCTGTCCGGCAACATGATAAGAAAATGGAAGGCAACTAAAGAAGCCGATAAAGAATACAACGGATATTTTTCTGAAAATATAAAGGCGATTGAAAAAGTCATTCCTCCGACCGTAGCGACAAATGATATTTATATTACGCTTGGTTCTCCGTGGGTTCCTGCTGATGTAATTGACGATTTTATAGAGTATCTTCTTGGCGATTGGCGCAGACACTGGTATAGCATCAATGATGAAAAAGATTTCCATACTAAACACGATGAATTGACCGGCACTTGGGAAATACCATTCAAAAGCAGATGTAATCACGACGTTAAGGTAACACGAACGTATGGTACTGACAGAATAAACGCCCTTCATATTCTCGAAAGGACATTAAATATGAAGTCGGTAGCTGTTACCGATGAGGTTGTATGTAATACAAATTCATCAGGCAAGAAAAGAGTTATTAACCAGTCTGAAACCATTCTCGCCATTGAAAAGCAAAATATAATGATTAAAGCGTTCCAGAAGTGGGTTTGGGAGGATGACGCAAGAAAAGAAAGACTTGAAAGGATTTTTGAGAATAAATTCAGTTGTATTCGCAGAAGAATTTTTGACGGATCGTTTTTGCGGTTTCCTGATATGTCTGCGCAGATAAACCTTTATCCCTACCAAAAGGATGCTGTTGCACGGATTCTCTTTACTCCGAACACCTTATTGGCACACGATGTCGGAGCAGGAAAAACCTACGTTATGATCGCTGCTGCAATGGAAATGCGCCGTATGGGGTTGTCTGAAAAGAATATGTTTGTCGTTCCTAATAACATAGTCGGTCAATGGAAAAACATTTTCCATGAAATGTATCCAAGTGCTGATATTCTTTGTGTTGACCCGAAAAGTTTCGCACCCTCAAAAAGAGAAAGTGTTCTCGAAAGAATACGAGACAATGACTTCGATGGTATTATTATAGCGTACAGTTGCTTTGAGCAGATTCCGTTGTCAAAAGGATATTATCAAAACCTGCTTATTGATGAGCAGAAACATATCGCAGAAATAGCGGGCAAAAAGAACAAAGCCACTTCTCGTTTGAAGAAAAAGCAAGAGGCGGTTTCAAAAGCTTTATCCGAACTTTCCGTTGCAATGGATGATTTGTATAACGGCGTGTATTTTGATGATTTGGGAATAACAAGACTCTTTGTAGATGAGGCACACAATTTCAAAAATGTCCCGTTTGAAACAAAGACGAACAACGTTCTCGGTATTAACAGCTCCGGATCTAAAAGATGTCAGGATATGATGGACAAAGTACACATGATTCAGAAAAAGAACGACGGAAAAGGAGTTGTACTTGCAACCGGCACGCCCATAATCACAGGGTATCTACGGTCACAAATGCCGATTTTACGTTGTTTATGCAGAACAGCATCACAGGATTATGTGGTGCTGTTCTGCTTTTTCGGTGTTCGGTTAATAAGAATCTGCAAGATTATATATATCAACACCATTATTCTTGGCATACCGAACCGCTTTATAAGCTCCGCCACTATTATGCTGAATATAGCATACAATGAGGTTTGAACGGTTAACCATGTTCGTATTACGAATTAATATAGCTGATATATAATGTGCTGATTAAGACTCGGCACACACTTCAACTTCGTCATAATAGTAAAGATAGTTCTGTTTATTATCCCTATATATCGTCTGCATCATATATATTTTTTTAGTCAGAGATATTTGCCTAATAGAAACGCATCGCTTTACTGAGATCATAACAAAAGCGAGCTGCCGTTTATCAGCAGCTCGCTAAAAAATTATATACGAATATTAGGCTGTATTACCAGTATTGTAAATATGTTATCATTAAAGAATCTTCCTCTTCATTTTTTTAAAACACTCCGACACCTCAGCTCCATTTCTCACAAACGCAATAAATTCGTCTATCTCCGCATGGCAAGTCAGCCACCTGTCGCCTGAGTAAAGCTGTCCGTCAGTAGTTCTTATCCACTCGCCCTCGGGAAGATATACCTGCCGTTCTGTGGAGTTCTGCACCAGTATAGGCGCAAAGAGAATATCTCTGCCGAACATATATTGGTCTTTTAGCGAGTAGCAGATATCGTCATCGGGAAAGTCGAAGAACATCGGGCGCATTATCGGTTCACCAGTCTTAGATGAGCATCTTGCGCACTCGGTTATGTATGGCTTCAGCCGTTCACGAAGCTTAACAAGTTCTGTTAGTATCTCGTAGTTCCTTTTGCCGAACGACCACAGCTCGTTGTCACCGCCGCTGGGTTCTTTTACATTCGGGTGGCGGAGCTTGTAGCCGCTCTGACGGTTGCGTGTTCCGTGCAGTCTCATAACGGGACAGAACAGCCCGAACTGAAACCACCGCACGATAAGCTCCCTGAACCAGTCGCTTTCAATGTCGCCGCCAAAGAAACCGCCGATATCGGAATTCCACCACGGTATGCCGCTTATAGACATCGACAGTCCCGAAACCACACTCTGCCTCAGTGCATCGAAATTTGAGGGAATATCACCGTTCCAGACAATTGTGCCGTATTTCTGGCTTCCGGGATAGGCACACCTTGTCAGCAGAACTATATCATTTATACCCTCGTTCTTCAGACCGTCATAGAATGTCTTTGCGTAATAATAGGGATAAACAAGCGCAGTCTGTGTGCCGTTTCCAATGTGAAATTTCAGATTGCCAAACTGCTGCGGGTGAACCTCGGGCTCTGCCTGATCGAGCCAGAAGGTCTTGATGCCGAGGTCAAAATATCCCTTTTTCACTTGCTGCCACATGTATTCTCTTGCTTCGGGTGATGTCACATCAACATAAGTCTGCTGACCGTGAAAATCGAATATCCCAAACTGTCCGTTCTCGGTTCGAACAAGCATATTGCCGTCTTTCATCATTTCCCAGTTGCGGCTGTCTGGATTGATAGTCGGCCATATAGACACAACAGGCTCGATACCCATAGCTTTAAGATCATCACACATCGCCTTCGGGTCGGGCCAGTATTCGGGGTCGAACTCCCAGTTGCCCTGCTCCGTCCAATGGAAAAAGTCGATAACTATTGCATCTATCGGTATGCCTTCCGCTTTGTATCTGCGGGCGACCTCCAGTACCTCGTCCTGGCTTTCATATCTTAATTTGCACTGCCAGAAGCCTGCCGCCCAGTCGGGCATTTCCGGAGCAAAGCCTGTCACTCTTGCATAACCGTTCATGACCTCGGCAGGCGTTTTTCCTGCGATAACAAGAAAGTCTGCCTGATAGCAGCTTTCTTCCGACCAGATAGTATGATTCTTTGCAAACTCGGCTCTGCCTATTCCGGGGTTGTTCCACAGGAATCCGTAGCCCAGCGAGGAATAGACAAAGGGCAGGCTCGACTTCGTGTTCCAGTGTTTCAGGTCAAAGGAACAGTATTTCTTATCAAAGTTTTCCTGCTGCTCTTGCCCAAGCCCGTAAAAATGCTCGTCATCTCTTGCGTCAAAGATGATGCGTGTGCGGTAGTTTTGACCGTCGGTGTGTTCAAATTTTGAGGTATATTCGCCCTCTTCATGAGTGCGGAGAATAAGGCTGCAGTTTTTGTAAAAAGAAAGCATATATGCTCCCCACGGCAGGTCGCAGATCTCCGATCTTAGAATGCCGCTTGTTACAGAGGCTTTTCCCTCTGTAATCTCTGTCTCGAAGGAACAGTCCTCCACATCAAGCAGAGTCCATTTTTCATCTGAAAGCGTACTGTTTCTCGTAATCCGCACACGGATAATATCCCTGCCGTACGCTTCGATGCAGACAAGCTCGTCTTTGAGCTTATATATAATGCCGTTATCTGTTTTAGTTATAATGCTCATGGTGTTTCTCCTATAGTTATATTATTGCATCCTTTGCAAAAGCACTCGGCTTCTCCCCGAAGTGCTTTACATATGCCTTATAGAAAACCGAATAATCGTTGAAACCGCAAACTTCTGCGGCTCTTTTTGCGCTCTCACCGCTTTGTAGAAGTTCTCTCGCCCTGACAAGCCGCTTGGCGGTTATGTACGCCCAAGGCGCAGCCCCTGTCGCTTCCTTGAACAGCCGGGTGAACTGGGATGCACTTAAAAAGAAATGCTCCGCCAGTCTCTCTACAGTTATTTCCTCGCACAGCATATCGTTGACATACCATACCAACTGTTCGGAGATCGTGGGCTCGGCTGTTGGATTGTGTGAGCTTTGCTTTCCCAGCATATCCATGACCCCGGCAAGTTTTGTTGTAAATAAAAGCGTCCTACTGTAGTCGTCGCCTTCAAAGTAAGCAAGCTCACTCAGGGTATCTTTGATTTCTGGAATATAATAGTGATTCCGATGTCCGAGCGGTCGGTCTGTAAAGGGCTTCATAAGTCTCCGCTCCGGGTCAAAGCTGTCAAACAGCGACAACGGGAAATTAACTGCGTACCTCTCATATCGCTCTGCACTTAGAAAGCGAGTACAATGCGCCTCGCCCGGTCGCATTATCAGCAGGCTGTCGTGCTCCAGCGGATAGACCGAGCCCTCAACAAGATACTGTGCGTTGCCTGAAATAAAATAGAACAACTCGCAGCGATCGTGTATGTGAAAGTAAAAGCCGTTACTGTCAGGCTGCTCGTCAATTGCGTGACGGATATTGATGCCGCCCCGGTCGGTCTCTTTTAGGAAGTCCATGATCTCGTTCCCTTATATAACATACCACATCATGCGTGAAATTGCAATATGTAATGATGATTTTTGCAATTGTGCTATCATAGTTTCAATAAAACAGCTTGGAGATGTTGCCATGAGATTTCGACTTGTAGCTTTCGCAGACGAAGCCGCTCCCGACCTTGCTGGGCAGATCGAAGCCATGCAGGAAAACGGAGTTGAGCTTCTGGAGATCAGGGGCGTTGACGGACAGAACATCGACGGCATATCCGCCACAAAAGCAAAGGTCATACGAAAGATGCTCGGCTTTTCGGGGCTTGCTGTCTGGTCGCTTGGCTCTCCCTTCGGCAAGATAGAAATAAACGATGACTTTGCACCTCACCTTGACAGCTTTAAGCACAGTTTAGAACTTGCGGGTGGAATTCCGGTCTTATGGTTACTGAATAACGAGGAAGTGAATCCTCCTTGGGGAAAAATTGCACGAATAGTAGTATGACGGAGTCTTCAGATTGTTTTACCTCCTGATTGCTTGAAAATCAAATGACGATGCATTGCACACCAAAATGGTATAATCCCAAACTTTGATGTGCTATAATAAAGTAGTAATGTTCGATGTTTACGCTTTTTCAACCTGACCGGAAACCGTTAAATCCGGCGAAAAAGAAATGCACCAAATAAGGTACATAGATAAGATTATAATTATAATGAAAAATAAAGAGAGGAAGATTTTAATGAAATTATCATCTGCCGAAGGTGCAAAGCTGCTTAAGAAGCTTAAATCAGAATACGATGCGCTCAAATCAAAAGAAAGTATTTCAAGCACATTTTTAGCAAGTGTCGGAGAAAATCCGGAATCGGTCAGACCGAAATACGATTATAAGGATGCAAAAGCCGACCTTGACAGCTTAGCTCTTAAAATCCGAAAATTAAAACACGCCATCAATCTTTTCAACACGACAACTGTTATTCCCGGATACGACATCACTATTGACGAAATGCTTGTATTTATCCCTCAGCTATCGGCTAAAAAGCAAAAGCTATCTGAAATGGCGTCAAGATTACCGAAAGCTCGTGAAGAGCAAGAATACGGCAGAGCAAGTAATATTATCGACTATCGCTATGTAAATTATGACATCGACGAAGTAACAAAAGACCTGCTTGCCGTAACAGATGAATTATCCGACGCACAGCTTGCACTTGATTTAATCAATCACTCCGCAACATTTGAGGTGGAACTTTAAGCATTCTCCGATGGTAAGAGTCAATTGAATAATTTATACGGAATATGGGTAGTTTAATGATTATTTGTTCTTGATTTATTTCTTTGTTATTTTGATTTTGTTCATGTATAATGTTAAAGATTGCGAAAAACAAACGATTGGATTTTGCCATAAAAACTTTTATCACGGCAAGACTAAAGTACGGTTATAGGTCTTGCTTTATGCTGACAATTTATACGGCTTCGGAATAATTGCACAGATTAAGCGGCAGTCTTAATCGAAAAAACTCTGTAATACGGCATTCAATAAGTGAGGCTTAAATGATATATGTAACTTCCGATTTACACGGACTTGAAATCACAAAGTTAAAAGCACTTCTTAAAAAAGCGTGTTTTAACGAAAACGATAGGTTATTTGTTTTGGGCGATGTCATCGACCGCCAAAATGACGGCGGTGTTGCAATTTTAATATGGTTATCGGAACAACCGAATGCACAGCTGATTTTAGGAAATCACGAAGCGATGCTTTTATCCTGTGATTTTGTATTTAACGAAACTACGGAGGAAAGTATCAAGCATTTTGACAAAGAGCAAACGGAACTTCTGAACAACTATATGTTAAGCGGAGGCGACGTTACATTAAAAGCGTTAAGAAAACTTCAAAACGAATCACCGGAAACGCTTTGCAATATTATCGGTTATCTGAAAGAAGCACCGCTTTACGAAACTGTGACCGCAGGAGGAAAGAAATTTCTGCTTTGTCATTCCGGACTCGATAATTTTTCGCCCGAAAGAAGCCCGGCGGACTATACCGCTGATGAACTTATTTGGGCTTGGCCTGAACTGACCGACCGCTACTTTGATGATTGTATAACTGTTTTCGGTCATACACCGACAAAAAGCTACGGTAAAAAATACAATGGCAAAATCCTTAAAACAGATACCTGGATAGATGTTGATGTAGGTGTGCCTTATGGAAATGATCCATGCCTTTTGCGACTTGATGACCTGAAAGAATTTTACCTGTAAAATTCAGCTTTATAGCGCAATCTTACCGTTTGTCGAGTACATTTTCCCGATTGTTCTGTTTCGTTGCTTTATGTTTATCCTGCGACATCCGATTGACTTCCCCTCAGAAACCCGCTATAATAAATCTATACAAGCAGGAGGACTTCCAATGAACGAAAATTTTACTGTCAGAAAAGCGACCGAAAACGACATAAGCCTTATAGAAAACCTGATAAAAGGTCTTGCCGCATACGAAAAAAGACCGCAGGATATGACCGCCGCACAGGGGGATCTGCGTTATCTTCTCTTTGAAAAGAACATAGCTGCTGCGCTTATCGCTGAACTCAACGGCGAGCCGGTCGGATATGCTATTTATTACCCCGTATTCGCCTCGTTTGCGGCAAAGGCAGGAGTGCATCTTGAAGATTTGTTTTTAAAGCCGGAAAAACGCAGGAGCGGACTCGGAACAAAGTTCTTTTCTGAAGTAGAGAAATTTGTAAAGCAGGACGGATTTTCATATATAGAGTGGAGCTGCCTTGACTGGAACGAGCCTGCAATCAATTTTTATAATAAAATAGGTGCAGAAGAGGAACACGGAAGAAGATATTTTTCTTACAGCTTATGACAAACTTATAACAAATCGGAGCAGTTGCGATGCTATCGGAAATGAAGCTCCGCCTTTACGGCGGGGCTATTATTTTTTTAACCGTGCATTTTGCATTGAAATCATCTTGAAACTTGCCGTAAGATATGATAAAATCAACTTAACAGTACGGCAAACCGAATTTCAAGGAGTAATTTATGGAAAGATATAAGGATAAACAATTATCGGCTTACGAGAGAGCGGCGGCACTTGCCGATACGCTGAGTACGGAGGAACAGGCACAGCAGCTGAAATATGACGCACCCCCCTGCCATAGAAAAGGCAGGGCTTCCGTCTTATAACTGGTGGAACGAGGGGCTTCACGGCGTGGCAAGAGCAGGAACGGCTACGGTTTTTCCGCAGGCTATTGCACTTGCGGCGGCTTTCGACAAGGATATGATGTATCGTGTCGGTGAGGTGATTTCCACAGAAGCGAGGGCAATGTACAACAGCGCCGCAAAACACGGCGATACCGACATATATAAAGGCCTTACATTATGGGCGCCGAATATAAATATATTCCGTGACCCACGCTGGGGCAGAGGGCATGAAACCTACGGCGAGGATCCGTACCTGACTTCAAGGCTCGGTGTGAACTTCGTAAAGGGCATACAGGGAGAAGAAGAATACCTCAGAGCCGCCGCCTGCGCAAAGCATTTTGCTGTACACAGCGGTCCCGAGTCGCTCCGCCACGAGTTTGACGCAAGGGTAAGCGAGAAGGATATGGAAGAAACCTATCTGCCTGCATTCAAGGCGCTTGTAAAAGAGGGCAGGGTCGAAGGTGTTATGGGCGCATATAACAGGGTGAACGGCGAGCCTTCGTGTGCGTCTGAAAAGCTGATGGGAAAACTGCGTGAATGGGGCTTCGACGGTTATTTTGTGTCGGATTGCTGGGCTATAAGGGATTTTCATACAACCCACAAAATCACCGATACAGCACCGCAGTCTGCGGCAATGGCGCTGAAGGCAGGTTGTGACGTTAACTGCGGAAACACATATCTGCATATTCTGGCGGCACTTGAAGAAGGGCTTATAACAAAGCAGGATATACGCACTGCCTGTATCCACGCATTACGGACAAGAATAAGGCTCGGACAGCTTGATGATAACGAGTTTGACGACCTGCCGTTTGATATTATCGCCTGTGACGGCAATAAAGCGTTATCGCTTGAAGCGGCGGAGAAATCAATGGTGCTTTTGCATAATGACGGCATACTTCCGCTTGACAAAAGCAGGATAAGCTCGATAGCCGTAATAGGACCGAATGCGGACAGCCGTGCGGCACTGCTCGGAAACTATAACGGTACGCCCGACAGAAGCGTTACATTCCTTGAGGGAATACAGGACGCATTTGACGGCAGGGTATATTATGCGGAGGGCTGTCAGCTTTTCCGTGACAGAACGCAGGGTCTTGCGCTGCCCGGCGACAGATATGCCGAGGCGGTTGCGGCGTGCGAGGCGGCGGATGTCACTGTTGTATGTGTGGGACTTGACGCTACTCTTGAGGGCGAGGAGGGCGACACAGGAAATGAGTTTGCATCGGGGGATAAGCCGGATCTCAGATTGCCTGAGGTTCAGCGTGTTCTTCTGCAGAAGCTGAAAGACACGGGAAAGCCGCTTATAATAGTTCTTGCGGCAGGAAGCAGTGTGAATACCGAATGCGAAGGAAACGCCCTTATAAATGCGTGGTATCCCGGTCAGTACGGCGGAAAGGCGCTTGCAGAGATACTTTTCGGGGCGGTTTCACCGTCCGGCAAGCTCCCGGTCACTTTCTACAAATCGGCGGATATGTTACCCGATTTCACCGACTATTCAATGAAGAACAGAACATATCGCTTCTGTGACGATGAAAGCAACGTGCTTTATCCTTTCGGCTACGGACTTACCTATTCGCACTTTGAATGCGGCGATATTTCGTACAAGGATAATACGCTTGCCGTTAATGTTACCAATACAGGAAGCAGAAGTGCGGAGGACGTTCTGCAGGTCTATATAAAGAGCGAAAACGGGGTGAAAAATCACAGCCTTTGTGCATTTGAGCGTGTTTCTCTGTTTGACGGGGAAAGCAGGACGATAAGCATCAATATTCCCGAAGGTGCGTTTGAAACAGTTGACGATAACGGCGTAAGAGCGGTAATAAGCGGCAGATATACGCTGTACGCAGGCTTCACACAGCCTACCGAACTCAGCGAAAAGCTGTACGGCGGAAGGTGCGTATCGGTCGAAGTAAGTATATAAAATAATGACGGCGGAAAAGCTTTTGCTTTTCCGCCGTATTTCAATATCTGAATCCTCCGATGAACGAAAGTGTTTGTGCGGCTGTCTGCGAGCCTTTACTCATAGCCGTTTCTATGTTCCCGTCAGCAAGATAGCTTGCTATAAAGCCTGCCTGATAGCTGTCGCCGCAACCGGTGGTATCTGTTACTTCGGATACCTCAGCGGCGGCACAATGATAAGCCGTGCCTTTTGAAAAGGCGGTGCTTCCGTTTTCTCCGAGCGTTACGATAAAGACCGTATTTGGATATTTTGCGGAAAGCTGTTTCGCTTTTTCAAGCGTAGGTTCATCTCCGCTTATAAACAAAAGCGATATGCAGTCAAGGTATTTTTCTATCGTGTCAAAATCCCTGCAAATATCAAAATCAACACTCAGCGGAAAACGCTTTTCACGGCAGCAGTCTATTACATCGTTGAAATTCGGTCCTGAAAAGGTGGTATGCACCATATCCGACGAATGCAACAATTCCCTGTCAGACGCAGACAGGGCAAAGCTTGAGAACACTCCGCCGTTCCACGAATCGTCTTTATAATAACGGTCGCCGTCGGGGGTAAGGTAGGTGCGGTTCGAGGCGGTATCTCCGTTTTCCGTTCTGATATGGGTTTTGTCAATGTTGAAATCTTTTATGCTGTCAAGGATGGTTTTACCGTAACTGTCATTTCCAACAGCGCCGATTATGTAGACCTTTGCATCTGTAAGCCTTGATATTGTTGCGGCGAAATTTAGCGATTCGCCTCCGGGCATTATCGTATTGTCGAATATGTCGACGCACATACAGGTAAGAGTTGTTATTATCATAATGATCGCTCCTTGTCGGTTATTAGTATATAATACCGCTAAATCGGTTTGCAGTCAAGTATTTATAAGAAATTTTCAGATTTTACTTGACAAAGCGGCTCTCTTTGTGTATAATATATCAGGTGGCTGTAAACCAAAACAGCATTACACCGCTTAAAACGGCACAACAAAAAGGTTTGCACGATTTACGGCTTGTAAGCCGGCAGTGAATCGCTTAAGTCAGTATGACTGTTACCGTGAATACGGACAGACAAAGGAGCATACAAAGGACGCAAGAAAATCGGAGCGTGGGTAAGTCTGTATGACTGTTACCGTGAATACGGACGGACAAAGGAGCGGCAAAATGTCAAAGAATATCGAAAACGCAATACTGCTCGATACCTACGGAAGTATGCTTACCGAAAAGCAATATGATACGCTCAGCCTTTACTATGACGAGGATCTGTCGCTTTCCGAGATTGCCGAGAATATGGGTATCACAAGACAGGGCGTTCACAAGTGCATACGCACAGCGGAGGAATATCTCGCTCAGCTTGAGGAAACACTCGGATTTGCACAAAAGTACCGCAATGTCTGCGATTTATGCGATAAGCTGACAGCTCTTACAGATGAGAATGTCGGCAGTGCCGATGAAAAAGAGAAAATGAAATCTATTATAGAAGATATAAAGAATGCGATATAAAGAGGAGGTTGGCTGATGGCATTTGAAGGACTTTCGGACAAGCTCGGAAAAGTATTCAGCAAGCTGAAAAATCACGGTAAGCTGAATGAAAAAGATGTAAAGGAAGCTATGCGTGAGGTCAAGATGGCATTGCTTGAAGCGGATGTCAGCTTCCCTGTAGTAAAGGACTTCGTTGCAAAGGTAAGTGAACGTGCTGTAGGCAGTGAGGTAATGAACAGCCTTACTCCCGCACAGCAGGTAATAGATATAGTACATGATGAGCTGATACAGCTTATGGGTACGGATACGGCAAGGATTGATTTCCCCTCTAAGCCTCCGTGCGTTATTATGATGTGCGGTCTGCAAGGTGCAGGTAAAACAACGCATACCGCAAAGCTTGCAAAGTATCTTAAAAAGCAGAACAGAAGACCGCTTTTAGTTGCCTGCGATATTTACCGTCCTGCCGCTATTGATCAGTTGAAGGTAGTCGGCGCTTCGGTTGACGCTCATGTATTTGAGATGGGACAGACAAATCCCGTGAAGATAGCGAAAGAGTCGATAAAATACGCAAAGGACAACGGTTTTGACGTTGTTATCCTTGATACCGCAGGCCGTCTGCATATAGATGAAGACCTGATGAAAGAGCTTAAGGATATAAAGGCTGAGGTTCAGCCGAATGAGATATTGCTCGTTGTTGACTCTATGACCGGTCAGGACGCTGTAAACGTTGCAAAATCGTTCAACGATATGCTTGACATTACAGGCGTTATCCTTACAAAGCTGGACGGCGATACACGAGGCGGTGCGGCTCTGTCGGTTCTTTCGGTTACAGGCAAGCCGATAAAGTTTGCAGGTGTCGGTGAGAAGACAGACGACCTTGAGCAGTTCCACCCCAACCGTATGGCTGACAGAATACTCGGTATGGGCGATGTGCTTTCACTCATCGAAAAGGCAAAGATAAATGTTGATGAGAAGGAACAGGAAAAGCTGGCAAAGCGTTTGCAGGAAAACAAGTTCGATATGAACGACCTGTACGCACAGTTTGAACAGATTGAGAAGATGGGCAGCATCTCATCTCTTATAAAGATGATTCCCGGTGTTGCGGGAAAGGTCAAGGAAGAAGATATAGACGAGCGCAGAATGTATCGCACTAAGGCTATTATCTCATCAATGACGAAAAAAGAGCGTGAAAAGCCCTCTATCATTGACGCAAAGCGTAAGCGCAGAATTGCGGCGGGCAGCGGCACAAAGGTCGAAGATGTAAATCAGCTTCTCAAGCAGTTTGACGGTATGCAGAAGATGATGAAGCAGATGGGACTTAAGGGCGGCAAAAAACGCAAGTTCCCGAAGTTCCCTATGGGCGGAATGGGTGGAATGAACGGCATGGGCGGATTCCCGATGTAAGCCGTTCAGGATTACAGGTAATTCATAGTGGTTGACAATTAATGCTTGACAATACACTTTGATTATAAAAACTAAAACTTAAATTTTTTATGAGGTGAACAAAATGGTAAAGATCAGATTAAGACGTATGGGCGCTAAGAAGGCTCCTTTCTACAGAGTTGTAGTTGCAGATTCACGTTACCCCAGAGACGGACGTTTCATTGAGGAAATCGGTTACTACGATCCTACAAAGGAACCCTCTGTTGTATCTATCGACAAGGAAAAGGCTGACAAGTGGCTCGCTAACGGCGCTCAGCCCACAGATACAGTTAAGAAGCTCCTTAAGATTGCTGCTGAAAAGTAATCGCTGTTTCTGAAAGGAAAATAAAATGGAAAAATTGCTTATCGCTATGGTGGAAGACCTTGTAGATGACAAGTCCGCCATCCGGGTAACAGTTGACGAGCCTAAAGAGGACGGAACTGTTGTTTATCATCTGCACGTTGCTCCCGATGATATGGGACGTGTAATAGGCAAGCAGGGAAGAATAGCTAAGGCTATCCGTACCATTATGCGTGCAGGAGCAGTAAGATACAACCAGAAGGTTATGGTTGAGATTGACTGACGCACATCTGAATTGAACGTAAACCCCGACTTTTGAAAGGTCGGGGTTTCGTTTATTAACCGAATGTTAACTTTACTGATTTTTACTCCTGAGGATTATCCGTATTCGACAGTTTTCACAAAAAATCTATTCACTTCGGCAAACGGCAATTTATTTAATTGACTTTAATTAACAGATATTATATAATAAAATCGGAGTATTGGATATTGTGGCGGAAAATGCAATATCCAAAGACAGAATTTTAAACAGAACAGCATCATAATATTGATTATAAATCGGAGAATAATATGGAACATTTCGGAATTGAATATTGGCTATTTACGTTCTGTATATATTGTATGGCAGGCTGGGTGCAGGAATCGACTATCGAGTCGCTGTATCACAGACGACCGATAAACAGAGGCTTCCTAAGAGGTCCCTATATTCCTATATACGGTGTCGGCGGACTGCTCCTTCTGTTTATCTGTCATCCGTTCAGAGATAACGGATTTCAGGTTTTCTTTGTGGCTCTTATTGCCTGCACGGCGCTTGAATACTTCACGGGCTGGCTTATGGAAACTATGTTCGGTAAGCAGTTCTGGGATTACAGTATGTTCAGGATAACCTATAAAAACAGAATATCGCTGGTGTCCTCGCTTTTCTGGGGAGTAATGGGATTGTTCGTGACGTATGTTGTTTCGGACATTACATTATATATGCTTAACAATCTGCCGTATCGGTTAATATGTATTGCAGGTACGGTCATATCACTGGTTATGGCGATTGATTTTCTCGGCACGGCAAGAAAGCAGATTGATGTCGATAAGCTGAGAAGCACATTCAGTATAAGCAACATAAGCACTCATATTATGCGCTTTGATGTGATTGCGTCACGCATTCCGGGCTTTAAAGCAAGAACCGGTGAAAAAAAAGAAGAGGATTCTGCCGAGTATAACGGCGATGATGAGAATGATGACAGATAAGAATACGTTTGTGCTTACAGACGATGACCGCAGATTTATAAAAACAGCAAGAAAGATACTTGCAAACGAAAAGGTACAGCAGATGAAGCAGTATGTTCAGCACGGCGACGTTTCCACCTATGAGCATTGCCTTATGGTCTGCCTGTATGCTTATATGTATGCAAAGAGGCTTAAGCTGAAGATAAATATCGAGGCGCTTGTAAAAGGTGCGCTTCTGCACGATTTTTTCCTTTATGACTGGCATAAGGGCGCATTCACAAGGGACGGTCTGCACGGATTTTCACATCCCGTGACCGCCGAGCGCAATGCAAGGAATACATTTCCTCTGACGGTAAAAGAGCGAGGAATAATAATTAATCATATGTGGCCGCTGACACTTACAAGGCTTCCGAGAAGTAAGGAAGCGTGGCTGGTATGCTGGGCGGATAAGTATTGCTCGCTTAAAGAAACATTGCTTAAAAAGCCGTATTGAAACGAATATTAAAGCCTGCACGGAATGACTGTTGTTCGTGCAGGCTTGTGTTTTATGCGATTTATTTTACGGTAAAATATTTCTGCGTGTGGCTTCGTTTGGATTTCGGTTCTGTCAGGGCAAGTGTACCGTCTTCGACCAGAGGGTCTACATAACGTTTTATACAATAAGATACAGATGCCATTCTGAGATATTCGGCAATTTCCTTTTTTGATCTTGGGGTAACGCAGAAATCAAAACGCCAAGGATACATCCACCAATAGCATTGTTAAGCGAGGCTCCAAGGAACAATCCTGCAACTCCACACAAAATAGATACAACTGTTCTAAACTTGTTCATATTCGCCCTACATTAAATATCCTGATTCTTCTGCTTGTTACGCTTCTTGTTACACAACGAACCTAAGAGCATACCGATTGCAGAAATTATTGCACCGGCTACAATCATTCCCCAATCCGGTGCATTCAGCTTGTCAAAAGCAATGTTGTTTGCCATTTTAAATGTTCCGTATTCAGCCAGCATATACATCACTCCGAAGAAAAGGGTGAATGCCCATTTTCTTTTTTTCCAAAAGTCATTTTTGCCGATAACAATGGACACAACGAATGTAGTTACAGGAAGA
>ERZ779861.2224-NODE-2224-length-19020-cov-6.808331_pt1 | contig 19020 bp, 20 predicted proteins | sample MGYA00511558_ERZ779861 | MGnify/ENA primary metagenome ERZ779861 (study PRJEB29588, sample SAMEA2163432) | human gut metagenome | biome: human gut; feature: human-associated habitat; material: faeces | place: Denmark | collected 2008/2010 ...
ACGAGCGGCGTTGCTGTTCTCGCAAAATATTACGGTATTCCGTTTTACGTATTTTGTCCGTCAGAGACAATAGATTTTAATTGCCGTTCAGGCAGTGATATCGAAATAGAAAAAAGGCCGGATGCAGAAATAAAGAGGGCATTTTTTGCTGAACCGATAGCGCCGGATGATGTGAAATGCTACAATCCTGCTTTTGATGTTACGGACAGTGAGCTTATAACAGCAATCGTTACTGAAAGAGGTATCTGTTATCCACCGTACGGCAAAAGTTTAAAGGAATTGTTTTATAAGGAGTAAAACAGAATGGCTGAAAAATACATAAGCGATGAAAAAGCGATAAAGGATATTTTAGATATAGGACAGAGGATGTACTATGCAGGATTTGCAGCGGCAAACGATGGGAATATAAGCGTAAGAACAGGCAAAAACGAAGTTTGGACTACGCCGTCAGGTGTATCAAAAGGATTTATGACCGAAGAAATGCTTGTAAAGACAGATCTCGATGGAAATGTAATTGCAGGGAGTATGAAACCATCGTCTGAGCTTAAAATGCATCTTGAAATATATAAAGAATTGTCCGATGCAGGAGCTGTCGTTCACGCGCATCCACCGGTTGCTACAAGTTTTGCGGTTGCGGGTATTCCACTCGACAAAGCATATCTTCAGGAATCGGTTGTACGTCTTGGTGTGATTCCCGTTGTTCCATATGAGCTTCCAGGAACGGAAGCACTTGCTGAAAGCGTAGGCAGATACTGCCGCGATTATAACGGCCTATTGCTCGAGCATCACGGCGCAGTTACATGGGCATTCGATGCTGTGCAGGCTTTTTATTTACTCGAAAGTATAGAATATGATGCAAAGGTAACGATGAATCTGCGCCTTATGGGAATTGAACGTCTGATGACAGAGGAGCAGACAGATGAGCTTATCGCCCTGCGAGCTGACTGGGGCGTGATAAAAGGAGGACGGCCAAAAAGCAGATAAATAAGCTTCTTTAAATTTATTGCATACCTGTTTCCCAAAGAGAATATTATGTACAAGCAATTATAAAAGGGACGAGGTGTGATAATGAGAAAAGCTAAACATCGCAGGATGCACGTAAGAAGAAGTGTTTACGCAAACAGATACGTGAAGAAAACAGGGGTGAATTTATTTGCGGTTATTGTTATAATAGGATTAGCGGTCGCACTCGGATTTTTGACGACCAAATATGTTGTTTATCCGCTTATACTCGGACAAGAGGCGTCTTTTGACGTCGTTCTCGGGAAGATAGGCTTCGGCGGCGATAAGGATGATGACAAAAACAGTGGCACCGAAAGTGAAGAGAGCAATCTTGATGATTCGAAAAGTACAGACAATTCGGCAGACATAGATAACAACAGCGGCGCCAATATCGCGATTCCAACGACAGAGGCGGGTATAAGCGGTCAGGAAGCAGAAGGCAGCACAGGCGAGCAGCCCCTTACATCAGGGTATATGATACAGTTTGGCAGTTTTTCAAGCGCAGATGCCGCGGGCGAGCTTTTAAATGAACTTAAAAATTCGGGAATAGATGCTTCCGTTATTCAAAAAGACGGCCTTTTTAAAGTTGTAGGTCAGATTTTTGCTGATAAAGAAAGCGCACTTGGAAGTAAAGCGAGTATTGATGCTCTTACGGGAGCAAAATACAGCGATGCTTTTGTAACGAGTTTCTGATGCAGTCCGTAAAAATTTGCATAATACCACAGCTTAGAGCAGCAGAAAATGAAAGGATAAGAATAAAGTATGATACCTTTATCCACCAAGATGAGACCGGAGACACTCGATGACTTTGTCGGGCAGAGTCATTTTATGTACAAGGGCTCGCTTCTTTACAATTCGATAAAAAACAAAACTTTTGATTCAGCAATATTTTTCGGACCGTCCGGTACTGGTAAAACAACGCTCGCCCGCATAATAGCGCGAGAAACAAACGCTGATTTTTACGAAATAAATGCGAGCATATCGGGAACAAAGGAGCTCAAGGATATAATAGACAAAGCAAAGCTTAAGTTTTTCGGGCTTCAGAAAGAAACGACATACGTTTATGTGGACGAGTTTCACAGGTGGAACAAGCTTCAGCAGGATTCGCTTCTTGCTGCACTCGAAGAGGGTGTTATACGGTTTATAGGAAGTACTACGGAAAATCCTTATTTTGCCGTCAATAACGCTGTAATAAGCAGGGTACGGAATATATATGAGTTTAAAAGGCTTGAGACAAACGATATCGTGACAATAATAAAACGTACACTTAAGGACAAAGAAAAAGGACTTGGCAACCTTAGTATCAAATACGATGAAGAGGCACTTACCGTGCTTGCCGATATGTCGGGAGGAGATGCGCGGGTGGCTCTGGATACGCTCGGTTTTATAGTGGACAACCTTAGTGAAAAGAATAAAATAGATGTGAAAATAATTGAGGAGGCATTGCAGAGGCAGGCGGCTTTTTACGATAAAAAAGAAGATAAATAAAGATAATAAGATTATACATTATATAAATTAAAAATACAGCAAAAAGACAGATTGAAAACCCCAAAGCAATATGCTAAAATATAAATACAAATTGAAAAAAATCCCTGCGTGGTACGTATTGACTGAAATTTTAGAACCAACAAACTTAAAACGGGAGTCCGCCTTTGAGTGTGGCGTGTAAGCTTATACTTATATAAGAAACCCAGTAGCATTCAACAAGACACCCACCTGTGCAAACAGGTCCTTAAAATTTCTTCATCTTACGGCTAATGTGGGGTATTTTTTTGCGTTTGGGACTGTCCAAAATTGTCCCATTGATAAAATTTGGGCGATATGGTAAAATAGATGTACATTATTAAAAGGAGTATAATATTGAATATTAGTGAATTACTGGTCAATGGAAAACATTTATTAAAGGATATAGAGGATGGGAATATTAAAGCTCGTATTTTGTTAGAATATATATTAAAATTAAGTAGGGAGAAGATTGTTTCTAATCCTAATATTGAAGTAAGTGATAATAATGTTGAGTTTTATTTAAATAAAATTAACGACATTAAAAATGGTATGCCAATACAATATATAACTAATAAACAAGAATTTATGAAACTGAACTTTTATGTTGATAAAAATGTCTTAATACCACAGCCTGATACAGAAATATTAGTTGAGAAAGCGATAGAAATTTGCAAAAATCATGGTAATGATATAAAAATCCTGGATTTGTGTACAGGGAGTGGAGCAATAGGAATTTCAATTGCAAAAAATATAAAAAATGCTAAAGTTTATGCAACAGATATAAAAAATACAGTTATAGATATTGCAAAACAAAATGCTAAACAAAATAATGTTGATAATATAGAATTTATAGTATCAGATATGTTTGAAAATATTCAAGAGAAGGATTTTGACATAATTGTTTCAAATCCACCATATATAGAGACTGACGTTATAAAAACATTGCCAACAGAAGTGAGAAATGAACCAATAATTGCTTTAGATGGTGGAAAAGATGGGTTGAAATTTTATAAGATAATATTATCTGAGTATAAAAAATATTTGAAAAAAGATGGTTACTTATTGTTGGAAATAGGATATAATCAAGCAAAAAGTGTTGGAGAATTAATAAACTTAAATTATAGCATAATAGAAGATTTAGCGGGTAATGATAGGGTAATTATTATAAAAGGTTGGTGATAAATTGTCATTTTCATTAGAAGTAAAAAAAGAATTAAGCAAATTAAATACATTAGCAGATAAAAAGAACGTTAAGACCGAACTCCTAGGATATATGGCAACTAATAATGTTAGTGTGCAAAAAAATAAAATTAAGTTTTCAACAGAAAGTGAATATAACATAAATAGATTTGGAAAATTGCTCAATAATCTAGGACTGAATGATCATAATATAAAAATTCAAAGAAGTGTTTATTCAATTACTATAAACAAAAATTATATTGAAGAATTAACAGAAAATAATAACGATAATAAAAGTGACGATTTAGAAAAGGCATTTATAAGAGGGGCTTTTTTAGGAAGTGGAACAATAAATAATCCAGAAAAAAAATATCATTTGGAAATATCGTTAAGAAATTTAGAAAGTGCGAAATACATATTGGAAATACTAAAAAAGTATAATATAGATTTTAAAATTTTAGAAAAAGCAAAAGGTTATTCAATATATACAAAAGATGGAGAAGAAATATCTAAATTTTTAGCATTGATAGGAGCGAATTCTTCTGTACTGAAATTTGAGGAAATACGAGTATATAGAGATATAAAAAATAATATAAATAGAAAAGTAAATTGTGAAACGGCAAATTTAAATAAGATAGTGAATTCATCAGTAAAACAAATTAATGATATAAAATATTTAAGGGAAAAAGAGAAGTTTAATGAATTGCCAGAACAATTAAGAGAAATAGCGGAGATTAGAGAGGAAAATCCAGATGCATCTTTAGAAGAACTTGGAAAGTTGTTGAAGAATCCTATAGGAAAATCAGGAGTAAACCATAGATTAAGAAAAATACAACAAATAGCAGAGGAGTTGAGAAAATAGATAAATGAAAGAAATTGGAATATATGTACATATACCATTTTGCAAGCAAAAATGTTATTACTGCGATTTCAAGTCTTATGCAAATAAGGAAAGACTAATAGAAGAATATATAAAATGGTTAAAATATGAGATAAAAGAAGTAGGAACAGGAAATAAACTAGACTATGAAAATGGCTTGGATGATTTGGTATTTGTAAAGACAATTTATATAGGGGGTGGCACACCATCATATATAGATAGTAAGTACATTAAAGAAATTATTGAAGAGATAAAAACAAACTTCAAAGTATCTAAAGATACAGAAGTAACTATAGAGATTAATCCAGGAACAGTGGACAAACAGAAATTATTAGATTACATGAAAAGCGGAATAAATAGAGTAAGTATAGGATTACAAAGCACAGATGATGATATACTACGAAAGATAGGCAGAATACACAAATATGATGATTTTTTACAAACATATAATATGGCTAGAGAAGTTGGATTTAAAAACATAAATGTGGATTTAATGTTAGCGTTACCTGGACAAACAGTACCAAAGTTGAAACAAGGATTAAAACAAATAATTGCCTTAAAACCGGAGCATATATCACTATATTCGTTGATTTTAGAAGAAGAAACAGTTTTGAATAAAAAGGTGCAAAATAAGGAAATTGAGTTACCTGATGAAGATGATGAGAGAAAAATGTACTGGGAAACTAAAAGAATATTAGAAGAAGCGGGATACATACATTATGAAATTTCTAATTTTGCAAAAAAAGGATATGAATCTAAACATAATTTAGACTGTTGGAACCAAAAAGAATATATGGGCTTTGGAGCGTCTGCACATTCATATACAAACAATGTAAGATTTTCAAATATAGATTCAATAGAAGACTATATAACAAATTATAAAAATGATAATGTAACAGACAATTTTATTTTTCTCGAAAAGCAAAATCCAAGCAGTCAAATGAAAGAATATATGATGTTAGGATTAAGAAAAATAGATGGAATAAGTATACAAGAATTTAAAAATAAATTTGTAGGCAATCCTTTATATATTTATAGAAATGAGTTGGAAAAGCTTGTAAAAGAGCAACTAATAGAAATAGAATTAGATAGAATTAAACTTACTGAAAAGGGTTTAGACTTTGCCAATATAGTATGGGAGGAATTTATTTAAAAATGTTATTAGGTTTAGTAGGGGTATCTGGAGCAGGAAAAACGTATTTTAAGGAAAAAATAGTTGAAAAATTAGGTTTCGAAAAAGTTAATACAATTAGAACAAGGCAGAAAAGAAATGAGGAGCAAGAGGGAAAAGTAGGATTCTTTAGAACAGAAGAGGAACTGAACAAATTAAATAGAGAAGGAAAAATAATATATCAATTTAAAGTGTTTGGTGGCATGTATGCATATTTAAAAGAAGAAATTTTGACTGAAAAAAATATGATATTTGAAATGCATTATACTATGATAGATGACTGGAAAAAAATACGACCAGACATAAAAACAATATATATATTACCCAAAAACTTAGAAATAGCAAAACAAAAAGTTATAGAAAGAGAAACCAATACAGAAAAATTAAATGAAAGAATTAATGAAATGGAAGAACATTATAACAATATTTGCTATAAAAGAGAATGGAAGAATAAATTTGATTATATAGTATATAACAATTATGATAATGAATCAGAGAAACAAATAATAGAATTAGTTAAAAAAATGTTAATAGAAGAACAGAAAGGAAAGATTTATGCAAAAAACGTATTTTGAACTAGATGAGGATTTTAATAAAATTATATTGAAGAATTTAGAAGACGTGGAGAAAATAAGGTTAATTCCTACAGGATGGACCAACATTGTTTTTGAGGTTACAACCGAGAACAATAAATCATACTTTTTTAGATTTCCAAGAGATGAATTTTGGGCTAGAACAATAGTAAAAGATTATCAATTTGCCAAATATATACATAACAAAACAGATTTTGACACAGTTGAATTGCAATTATTATATGACAAAGGAAGGCCTTTTTCAATGCACAGAAAAATAGAGGGAACACCTCTGGCAGAAAGAATGAATGAATTAAATGAGTCAGAAATTGAAAACATCTCAAGCGAAATTGCAAAATTTATGTTTCAATTACATAGCATAAAATATGAAAAAGATAAGATTTTTACCATAAATAATATTGGAGTGAATTTAACAGAATTTTTGGATGAATTATTAAAGAAACATGTTAGCAAAGATGATATGGCTTTTTGGAATTTTAGAGATGAAGATAAAAATCATTTATCTTGTTTAGTGCATGGGGATTTAAATTCAAGTAATGTATTATTAAATAATGACAATCATGTTACAGCTATAATAGACTTTGGATTTGGTGGATTTGGAAATAAATATGATGATATTTCAAGAATAATAGGAAGGTGTCCAAACAATTTTAAGGAAGAAATTATAAAAAATTATGAGAAATATTCAAAAGAAAAAATTGATACCAATGAATTAGATAGAAACATAGGAATTTGGGGAAATATAGACCAGAGCTATATAAATTATATGAGAAAAATAGGAATATACAAATAAAATTAAAAAGAATACTTGAAAAGTATTCTTTTTTGATATAAAATTATTTCAAATTGGTAATAATAAGTAAAATTATTACAATAATAGTGTAAAGTAATCTATGAAAAATGTAGAGGCGATTTTAATTGCCCACACTTCGAAGAAATTACTAAAAATTACAATAAAGGAGGAATTAATATGTCAATAAAAATAGGCATTAATGGATTTGGAAGGATAGGAAATTTATCATTTCAAGCAGCTTTAAATAAAGAGGGAGTTGAAGTTGTGGCAATAAATGATCCATTTATTGCAGCAGATTATATGGCTTATATGATAAAATATGATACAGTTCATGGAAAATTTGAGGGAGAGGTTTCTAGCGAAGAAGGAAAACTAATAGTAGATGGAAAAGAAATAAAAGTATATAACGAAATGGATCCAAAAAACATTCCATGGGGAGCAGATGGAGTTGACTATGTATTGGAATGTTCAGGAGTATTTACAACAATAGAAAAAGCAAATGCACATATAGAGGCTGGAGCAAAAAAGGTTATAATATCTGCACCTTCAAAAGATGCACCAATGTTTGTAATGGGAGTAAATCAAGAAAAGTATACACCAGATATGAACATAATATCAAATGCATCATGTACAACAAATTGTTTAGCACCACTTGCTAAAATAATAAATGATAATTTTGGAATTAAAGATGGTCTTATGACAACTGTACATTCAATAACAGCTACACAAAAAACGGTAGATGGAGCTTCTAAAAAGGATTGGAGAGGTGGTAGAGCAGCAAGTGCAAATATTATACCTTCTACAACAGGTGCTGCAAAAGCTGTTGGAAAAGTTATACCAGAGTTGAGTGGAAAATTAACTGGTATGTCATTTAGAGTACCAACAGTAGACGTTTCTGTTGTGGACTTGACTTGCAACCTAGAAAAACCGGCAACATATGAAGAAATATGTGCAGCAGTAAAGAAAGCATCAGAAAACGAAATGAAAGGAATAGTTGAATATGTGTCAGATCCAGTTGTTTCATCAGACTTTATACATGATGAGCATACTTCTATATTTGATGCGACAGCAGGAATTGCATTAACAGATACTTTCGTTAAATTAGTTGCGTGGTATGATAATGAATGGGGATATTCAAATAAATTAGTAGACTTAGCAATATATATTGCTAGCAGAGGTTAATTTACAAAATCGGATATAGGCTGAATCCATATATCCGATTTTCAATAACAAAGGAGGTACAAAATGAATAAAAAAACAATACGTGATATAGATGTTCAAAATAAAAAAGTATTAGTAAGATGTGATTTCAATGTTCCACTAGATAAAGAAACAGGAAATATTACAAATGACTTAAGAATAGTTGCAGCATTACCTACAATAAAATATTTGTTAGAACATAATGCAAAAGTGATTTTATGTTCACATTTGGGCAAACCTAAAGGCGAAATTAAACCAAACCTTACGTTGAGACCAGTTGCAGAGAGATTATCTGAATATTTAGGTTTTGAAGTTAAATTTGCTACAGATATAGTAGGAGAAAGTGCAAAAAAATTAGCAAATGAATTAGAACCAGGAAAAGCAATCTTATTAGAAAATGTTAGATTTGATCCAAGAGAAGAGGCAAATGACAAAGAATTTTCTAAGGAGTTAGCAGATTTAGCCGAAATATATGTAAATGATGCATTTGGAACTGCACATAGAGCTCATAGTTCTACAACTGGTGTTGCTGAGTTTCTACCAGCAGTTTGTGGATTTCTAATGGAAAAAGAAGTTAAAATGTTGGGGGATTGTTTAGACAATCCACAAAGACCTTTTGTAGCAATACTAGGAGGAGCAAAGGTATCAGATAAAATTAAGGTTATAGAAAACCTGTTAGAAAAAGTAGACACTATTATAATAGGCGGAGGAATGACTTTTACATTTTTAAAAGCAATGGGATATGAGGTTGGAAATTCAATTTGTGAATTAGACCGATTAGATATAGCAAAAGAAACAATAGAAAAGGCAAAGATGAAAGGAGTAAAATTGTTACTTCCAATAGATACTGTGTGTGGAAAAGAATTTACAAATGACACGGAAACAGTTACAGTAGATTCAAAACAAATTCCAGAAGGATGGCAAGGACTAGATATTGGACCAAAAGCAATAGAGGAATACACACAAGAACTAAAAAGTGCTAAAACAGTTATATGGAACGGACCTTTGGGAGTATTTGAATTTGAAAAGTTTGCAAAAGGAACAAATTCTATTGCAAAAGTGTTATCAGAGTTAGATGCAACAACGATTGTAGGAGGAGGAGACTCAGTGGCAGCAATAGAAAAGGGTGGTTTTTCAGATAAGATAACACATATTTCAACAGGTGGGGGTGCTTCATTGGAATTCTTAGAAGGAAAAGCTCTTCCGGGAATAGAAGCATTAAACGATAAATAATAAAAGTATAGAAGAACAGAAAACTTTTCTATCAAAATATAATTACTTTCCGACTAAATTCATATATTAAGGAGGAGGAATAAGATAAACAATGAGAAAAAAAGTAATTGCAGGAAACTGGAAAATGAATATGCTTCCAAATGAAGCAATGAGATTTATAGAAGAACTAGCACCTAAAATTAAAAATACAAAAAATGAAGTAATATTATGTGTTCCATATACAGATTTATTTTATTCACTATTGACTACACAAGATACAAACATAAAAATAGGGGCTCAAAATATGCATTGGAAGGAAAATGGGGCATATACTGGAGAAGTATCTGGCAAAATGCTTGAATGTATAGGAGTAAAATATGTAATAATAGGACATTCGGAAAGAAGACAGTATTTTGCAGAAACAGATGAAACAGTAAATTTAAAAATAAAATCAGCACTTGCCAATAATTTGAAACCAATAGTATGTGTGGGCGAAACTTTGCAACAGAGGGAAGAAGGAAAAACAACAGAAATCATTAAAAACCAAATAAAACAAGCATTTAATGATTTGACAAATGAGCAAGTTAGGAATATAATAATAGCCTATGAGCCAATTTGGGCTATAGGAACAGGCAAAACTGCAACAGCTGAAGATGCAAATAATGTAATAAAATCAATAAGAAAACAAGTTGAAGACTTGTATGGAAGTGATGTAGCGGAAAATATAATAATTCAATATGGTGGAAGTGTAAAGTCTGCAAATGCAGAGGATTTATTAAATACGTCAGATATAGATGGTGCATTAGTAGGAGGAGCAAGTCTAGATGCAGAGGAATTTGCGCAAATAGTTAATAAAGTATAATAAAATATAATTTTACGCGTTAAAGAAAGGAATATTAATTAAAATGAGTAATAAACTAACAATGCTAATGATATTAGACGGTTTCGGTAATAATCCAAACAAAAATGGAAATGCAATAGAAATGGCGGAAATGCCTAATATAAATAAACTAAAGAAAATATGTCCAATGACGGAAATATATACAAGTGGATTAGCAGTAGGACTTCCAGAAGGACAAATGGGAAACTCAGAAGTGGGACACACAAATATAGGGGCAGGAAGAGTTGTTTATCAGGAATTAACTAGAATTACAAAAACAATAGAAGACGGTGATTTTTTTAGTATATCAGAATTTACAGAGGCAATAGAAAATTGCAAGAAAAATAATTCAAAATTGCATATAATGGGGCTTCTTTCTGATGGAGGAGTGCACAGCCATATAAGACATTTATATGCATTACTAGAGTTGGCTAAAAGAAAGGATTTTGAAAATGTATTTATACATTGTTTCCTAGATGGAAGAGATACTCCACCTGCATCAGCAGAAACATATATAATGAAATTAAACGAAAAAATACAGGAAAAAGGTGTTGGAAAAATAGCAACAATTTCAGGCAGATTTTATAGTATGGATAGAGATAAAAGATGGGAAAGAGTAAAAAAATCTTATGACATGCTAGTAAACGGAATTGGTAATAAAGCTACAAGTGCAATTGCAGCAATAGAAAATTCATATCAAAAAGAAGTGTTTGACGAATTTGTTGAACCAACAATAATATGTAATGAAGAAGAACCGGTTGCAAAAATAGAAAAAAATGATTCAGTAATATTCTTTAATTTTAGACCAGACAGAGCAAGAGAAATAACCAGAACATTAGTTGATAAAGAATTTGAAGCATTTGAGACAAAAAAAGATTTGAATTTGTATTACGTATGTTTTACACAATATGATGAGGAAATGCCAAATGTTAAAATTGCATTTAAACCTACAGCTTTAAAAAATACATTTGGAGAATATATATCAAATAAAGGATTAACACAATTAAGAATAGCAGAAACAGAGAAATATGCTCATGTAACGTTCTTTTTTAATGGTGGAGAGGAAAAACAATATAAAGGCGAGGATCGAATATTAATACCTTCACCAAAAGTAGAAACATATGACATGAAACCAGAAATGAGTGCATATGAAGTAACAGAAAAAGTTGTAAATGCAATTAATTCAAAAAAATATGATTGTATAATTTTAAATTACGCAAATCCAGATATGGTAGGACACACAGGAAATCTTGAAGCAGCAATAAAAGCACTTGAAGCAATAGATGAATGTGTTGGCAAAGTTGTAGATGCAGTTCAAAAAAATAATGGAACATTACTTATAACTGCAGACCATGGAAATATAGAACAAATGATAGATTACAAAACTGGAGAACCTCATACGGCACATACAACAAATCCTGTTCCACTGATATTAGTTGGCAAAGATGATGTAAAATTAAAATCAGGCAAATTAGCTGATTTAGCGCCAACAATGTTAGATATAATGGGATTAGAAAAACCGGAAGAAATGACAGGAGAATCATTAATAATACAATAAAAGAACTGCCAATATTTTGGCAATTCTTTTTAATAAAATTTATAGTTTAGAACTAGATATTTGAAAATTAATACAATAATGAGAGGAGAAATAAAAATGATTTATTCAAAGGAAGTAGAAGAAATGTGTAAGGTAGCAAAAGGTGTTGACCATGGACCTGCTCCAATTCCAGAAGAAGGAAAATGGGTAAAAGCCAAAGAAATAAAAGATATATCTGGTTTAACACATGGTGTTGGCTGGTGTGCACCACAACAAGGAGCTTGTAAATTAACATTAAATGTTAAAGATGGAATTATACAAGAAGCATTAATAGAGACAATAGGATGTAGTGGAATGACACATTCTGCAGCAATGGCAGGTGAAATTTTAGTTGGAAAAACATTGCTAGAGGCGTTAAATACAGACTTAGTATGTGACGCAATTAACACTGCAATGAGGGAATTGTTTTTACAAATAGTATATGGAAGAACACAATCAGCATTTTCAGAAAATGGATTACCAATAGGTGCAGGAATGGAAGACTTAGGAAAAGGAAACAGAAGTCAGATTGGAACAATTTATTCAACCTTAGAAAAGGGACCAAGATACCTAGAATTAGCAGAAGGATATATAACTGAGATAGGCTTAGATGAAAATGATCAAATAATTGGATACAAGTATGTAAATATTGGAAAAATGATGCAAAATATAAAAGCAGGAATAGAACCAATGGAAGCAATAGAAAAAGCAAGTGGCAAATATGGAAGATTTGATGAAGCCGTAAAGAAAATAGATCCAAGAAAAGAATAAAATAATTAAATAGAAAGAGGTAATAATAATGGCATTATTTGAAAGTTATGAAAGAAGAATAGACCAAATAAAACCAGTAATGGAGAAATATGGAATAAAAGATTTCGATGAAGCATTAAAAATATGTACGGATAAAGGATTTAATCCATATGAAATAACAAGAAGTATTCAAACTATTTGTTTTGAAAATGCTTGTTGGGCATATACATTAGGTGCTGCAATAGCTATAAAAAAAGGTTGTACAAAAGCACATGAAGCTGCAAAGGCAATAGGAGAAGGGCTACAGGCATTTTGTATACCAGGTTCAGTTGCAGATGACAGAAAAGTAGGTTTGGGGCATGGAAATTTAGCATCAATGTTATTAAGTGAAGATACAAAATGTTTTGCTTTTTTAGCTGGACATGAGAGTTTTGCAGCAGCAGAAGGAGCAATAGGAATTGCAAAATCTGCAAATAAAGTAAGAAAAGAGCCTTTAAGAGTTATATTAAACGGATTAGGAAAAGATGCAGCACAAGTTATATCTAGAATAAATGGCTTTACATATGTTAAAACAGATTTTGATTTTTATACAGGAAAAGTAAATGTTGTAGAAGAAATTGCATATTCAAATGGAGAAAGAAGCAAAGTTAGATGCTATGGAGCAAATGATGTTAGAGAAGGAGTTGCAATAATGTGGTTAGAAGATGTTGATGTATCTATAACAGGAAACTCAACAAATCCAACAAGATTTCAACATCCAGTAGCAGGTACATACAAAAAAGAAAGATTAGAAGCAGGAAGAAAATATTTTTCAGTTGCATCAGGTGGAGGAACAGGAAGAACTTTACATCCAGACAATATGGCAGCAGGACCAGCGTCATACGGAATGACAGATACAATGGGAAGGATGCACTCAGATGCGCAATTTGCAGGTTCATCTTCTGTACCAGCACATGTAGAAATGATGGGATTGATTGGCATGGGAAACAACCCTATGGTTGGAGCTACAGTCTCTATAGCAGTTGCAGTAGAAGAAAGTATGAAATAACAAAAAACAAACATAAATAAAACAAAAAACGCACAAAGTATGTGCGTTTTTTGATGCAGACAGAATGGCGGAATATATAATTATTCTGTCTGCTATGTAAACAATCAATATCATCCTTACATACGGAGACTACAAGAATGATTTGATTGCTTTTTTTGAGGAGAGAAGGGAAAGCCGTATGGCAAAGCAGAAAAATAACAACTTTCCCAATACCACATGTGCATGCCCCGAATGCACTATGCGGTTTTCTCTCCTTTGGGAAGATGTGCTAAAAATGAAATAAATTCATATGTATAACACATCTTCAATATGTTACGAAAGCGTATTGCTTTGTAACAATACAATTATACTACAAAGAAAATCAAAAGTCAACATAATCCACGCAAAAAAGACACACTTGCGTGTGTCCCTTTTGCAGAGGCGTATGGCTGTCCTTTCCAAACAACCATTTTAAAAAGATGCCTCTTTTCGGGGTACTCACCTGTGATGATACACAGGGGGGATACAAACCAAGGTGAATAAGGAGAACGTGGTGAGTACCCCGAAAAGAAAGAAATGAGCAAATTTGTGAGGTGACTTCGTACCACCAAGACGTAAAGTGGCACGATGAAAGCTCATTTCTTTCTTGTGGTGAGAGCATTGCTCTCAACGAAATCTACCAGAACATAATATCTGGTAGACAGAAACATATGTATAAAAATTATACATATGTGGGAGTGATTACTCCCAAACTAGTTATTATTATAATATATAATAAGACAAAAGTCAACATTATTGATAAAAATTATGTTAAACAATTGAGATTTTAAATAAAAAATCAATAAATAGATATAATATATGTAAATATATCATATAAGAAGGGAGTATTAAAGAATGAAAGATTTTTTAAAGATCGAAAACATAAAAGCAATGGAAATATTAGATTCTAGAGGAAATCCAACTGTACAAGTAGAAGTAGTAACAGAAGGAGGTTTTACAGGTGTAGCAATGGTACCATCAGGAGCTTCAACAGGGAGCTTTGAAGCAGTAGAATTGCGAGATGATAGCAAAGAAAGATATTTGGGTAAAGGAGTATTGCAAGCAGTACAAAATGTAAATAAAAAAATTGCAAGAGAAATAGAAGGAATGAATGTATATGAACAGGTAAAAATAGACAAAAAACTAATAGAAATTGATGGAACAGATAATAAAGCTAGACTGGGAGCCAATGCTATATTGGGGGTTTCCATAGCGGTTGCAAGGGCAGCAGCAAATTCTCTAGGAATGAGTCTATATAATTATATAGGTGGAATAAATGCAAAAGAACTTCCTATACCTATGATGAATATAGTAAATGGTGGCAAACATGCGGATAGTAATTTAAATATTCAAGAATTTATGATAATGCCTGTTGGGGCTCGAAATTTTAAAGAAGGGTTACGAATGGGAGTGGAAGTATATCATAATTTAAAAAAAGTGCTAAAAGCAAATGGGTTATCAACTGCTGTAGGAGATGAAGGTGGATTTGCCCCTAAAGTAGAAAATGAGGAAGAAGCTATAGATATAATATTAGAAGCGATAGAGAGAGCAGGATACATTGCTGGAAAAGACGTATGTTTAGCAATAGACGTGGCAGCAACAGAAATGTATGAAGAAGCACAAAAAATTGAAAAAGAAGGATATTATTTTTGGAAAACTAATGAATTTAAAACAAGAGAAGAAATGGTAGAATATATAGTTGATTTAACAGAAAAATATCCAATAATATCTGTGGAAGATGGATTAGCTGAAGAAGACTGGGAGGGTTGGAAGATGCTAACAAATAGAATTGGAGAAAATATTCAACTAGTTGGGGATGATTTATTTGTTACAAATACTAGAAGACTACAAAAAGGGATAGACAACAAAATTGCAAATAGTATATTAATAAAATTAAATCAAATAGGTACACTAACAGAAACATTAGATGCAATAGAACTAGCCAAAAAAAATGGATATAAAGCGGTAATATCACATAGAAGTGGAGAAACAGAAGACACTACAATTGCAGATTTAGCAGTTGCAACAAATTCGGGGCAGATAAAAACAGGAGCACCATGTAGAACAGATAGAGTATCTAAATATAATAGACTATTAAATATAGAAGCAGAAATTGAATAAAACAGGAATTCTAAAGTAAGCAATGAAAGAAGCAACTAGTCAAATTAACTAGTTGCTTTGTGGTTGGGGTACTGTGATTCGAACACAGGAATGTCGGAGTCAGAGTCCGATGCCTTACCGCTTGGCGATACCCCAATGTTTTTTCTATGTATACTATAATAGCACACTTTTATTAAAATGTCTATATATTGACAAGATATGTTATTATAATTATAGTTAGTAATATTAATTAATTATATATAGAAAGAGTGGAATTTTGATGAACAAAAAAGAAATATTAAATAGATATTCAAATGAAGATGAAAAGATACTTATGGCTAAAGTAATGGATAAAATAGAATTTACAATAAATAGAAATACTATAGAAAATACGGACTTTTTAGACTTATATCAAAAGGAATTAGTAAAAGATTTACTAAGGAACATAGAGTTTAGTAATTATACTTTTTGGGGTGGAAGTGAGACAGCAGAAAGAGAAATTTTAATATTATATCCAGAAAAGCTAGAAGGAATATTAAAAAAAGAAGATGTTGCAGAAAAACTATTAAGCATTGTGAACGTAAATTTGCCAAATGAATTGAAAGGCGAATATAATCATAGAGATTATTTAGGGGCTATTATAAAATTAGGAGTAAAAAGGGAAAAAGTAGGAGACATATTTGTTAGAAATGATGGAGCAGATATAATTGTTTTAAAAGAAATAGAAGAATATTTGCTTACAAATTTAGGACAATTAACCAGATTTGGCAAGAGCCAAATAGACATTAAAGATATAAAAGACCTTGAAGAAATAGAAACAATAACTCAGAAAGTTCAAGTAATAATTCCTCAAATGAGATTAGATTGCATTGTTTCAGAAGGTATAAGATGTTCAAGAGCGAAAGCAAGTGAAATAATAAAGCAAGAGAGGGTATTTGTAAATCATAAATTAGAAACAAAAAATTCCAAACTATTAAAAGAACAAGATATGATTACAATAAGAGGCAAGGGAAGATTCAAGATAAAAACAATTTTGTCAAGAACAAAAAAAGATAAGATAGTGTTAGAAATTGAAAAATATGTATAAATATTTTAATATATAGTACAAAAATAATGTAGAATAAAATCGAAGAAAGCATATTATATATTAATAGTATTAAAAACAATACTATTGAGGAGGTAGAAAATATGCTAGAAAATAACTGCAGAAGAGCATTCAGATGTTGCATAGATATAGTAATATTTATAATTTCCATTTTACTAACTTTTGTAATAGGAGTTTTGGTAGGCGGAGCAACAGAATTGGCAACAGTAATAGGAACAGGTGGATTTATAGTATTAATAACAGTATTTGTACTATTTATTATAATTAGAGTTGTACAATTGTTATGCTGTAAAATAAAATGTTGTTAATTAAAAAAAGATATTGAAAAAAAATCTTGCATATTGTAAAATATATGCAAGATTTTTTATTGAAAAGGTTAAAAAAAATGGCAAATATAATAGATGGTAAATTGTTGGCTAGTAAAATAATGAAAAAGTTAAAAGAAGAAGTAAATAGTCTAAAACAAGAAGAAATTTGTCCTAAATTAGCGGTTATAATGGTAGGAAATGATAAGGCATCGGAGGTATATGTTCGAAACAAAAGCAAAGCATGTAACGAAGTAGGTATAGAATTTGAAGAGTTTATTCTAAAAGAAGATATAACTATGCAACAACTTCTAGCAATAATAGAAAAACTTAATAATAGAAAAGATATACATGGAATATTATTACAAAGTCCAATACCAAAACATTTGGACATTAGAAAAGCATTTAATACCATAAACTGCCAAAAAGATGTGGATGGATTTAACCCAATAAATATTGGAAAATTAATGATAGGAGAAGATACATTTATTTCTTGTACACCATATGGAGTTATAAAAATGCTAGAGGATAACAATATAAAAATAGAAGGAAAGAATGCAGTAGTAATAGGAAGAAGTAATATTGTTGGAAAACCATTAGCACAATGCTTGTTAAACAAGGATGCAACAGTAACAGTTTGTCATTCTAAAACCCAAAATCTGGAAGAAATAACAAGACAAGCAGACATATTGTTGGTGGCAATTGGCAAACCAGAATTTGTAACTGCTAAAATGGTAAAAGAAGGAGCAACAGTAATAGATATAGGAATAAACAGAAATGAGGAAGGAAAATTGGTAGGAGATGTGAAATTTGACGAAGTTTCACAAAAGGTACAATATATATCGCCAGTACCAGGCGGTGTTGGACCTATGACAATTGCAATGTTACTTAATAATGTAATAAAAGCAGCAAAACAACCAAATATAGGGGGCTAAAACTTAATAGTCCTCTTTTTTGATGCAATGATAAAAAATAGGTTAAATATTCAATTAGAGAAAGGAATTAATAAAAAAATGGAATATAAAATAATAAAGATTAATGAAAAGGAATACCCTAAAAAATTAAAAAAAATATATGCACCGCCTCAAGAACTATATGTATTGGGAAATTCAGAGATACTTAATGAAAATAGTATTGCAATAGTAGGATGCAGAAATTGTTCAACATATGGAGCAAATATGGCAAAAAAGTTTGGATATGAATTATCAAAAAAAGGAATAAACATAATTAGTGGTTTAGCAAGAGGAATAGACACATATTCACATATAGGCAGTCTTATGGCAAATGGTAAAACAATAGCAGTTTTGGGGAGTGGATTGGATAAGATATATCCTGCGGAAAACAAAAAACTATGCAAGGCAATAATAGAAAAGGGAGGAGCAATAATAACAGAATTTCCAATGGGAACAAAGCCGGAAAAGACAAACTTTCCCATTAGAAATAGAATAATAAGTGGATTATCAGATGGAATACTTGCAATAGAAGCCAAAGAAAGAAGTGGAACATTAATAACAGTAGGGTATGGTTTAGAACAAGGAAAAGAAATCTTTGTAATACCGCGGAAATATAACAAGTGAGTTCTCTACAGGAACTAATAAACTAATAAAAGATGGCGCAAAAATTGTAATGTCTATAGAAGACGTATTAGAAGAACTGCAATAAGATTAAAATTTTGTCAAAAGTCTTTTCATTTTTAATATTA
>ERZ779861.2226-NODE-2226-length-19012-cov-4.064462_pt1 | contig 19012 bp, 25 predicted proteins | sample MGYA00511558_ERZ779861 | MGnify/ENA primary metagenome ERZ779861 (study PRJEB29588, sample SAMEA2163432) | human gut metagenome | biome: human gut; feature: human-associated habitat; material: faeces | place: Denmark | collected 2008/2010 ...
GACCGTAGTCGAATAGATCACCGTGCCGTTCAATAGCACTTCAACAGGGACATTCGCGTAAGGCAGATTTCTGTCCCAATTGTCCACGCGGAACTTGACCGTGACCTTACCATATTGCTCAATCTCGTCCGGTGTCACCGTGAGATCACTGACGGAAAAGTCGTAATTTCTCTCTTGCCATACAGCATAGAGCGTTACATCCTCCTCGGCAGTGTAAGTTGCGCCGGGGGCGTAAGCGATGGAGGTTGCCGAACTGTCAGTCGCCCAACCGAGAAATACATGGTTAGCCCTCGTCGGGATTGCAACTGTCAGGATGAGATTTTGTCCGTGTGTCTTTTTCTGTGGATTGGGAGCATCAGAGCCGCCATTTGCGTCGAAAGACACGGTATAGGTGTTGATCTCCCATACTGCATAAAGCGTCACGCTCTCGTTGGCAGTATAGCTGCCTCCCGCCTGATAGGTTGCCGATGTTGCAGAGCTGCTCGTTGCCCACCCCCTGAAAGTGTAACCGTACCTTGTGGGAATTGTAGAAGTCAGAATCAATGTGACATCCTCGGTCTTGGTCTGACTTGCAGGGGTGTTTCCGCCACCGTTGGCATCGTACTTCACCTCATAAGTCTTGGGGATATAACGCCAGACGGCATAAAGCGTTATACTTGCCTCATCTGTATATCTCTCGCCAGGGGCGTAATTTGTGAGCATTGTCGTCGGATCGGTTGACCACCCCAAAAATTCATATCCGGCTCTTGTCGGTTTGACCGCAGAAAGTGTCAGCGGTACTCCGTAGGTTTTGGTTTGGCTTGCAGGAGCGCCTGTGCCGCCATTTGCATCATACCGAACGGTGTAGGTTTCGGGGTCATAGCGCCACACTGCATACAGCGTTACATCGGCATTATCCGTGTAACTACCACCGGCTGTGTAACTTGCCGAAGTAGCATTTCTGTCTTTCGACCAACCCAAAAACAGATAGTTTTTGCGGGTCGGCTGTATGGTTGTCAGGGTAAGCGTTACATCGTAGGTCTTGGTCTGTCTGCCGGGTGCACCCGTGCCTCCGTTAGCGTCGTAACTGACCGTATAGGTTGCGGGCTTGTACTTCCAGACCGCATACAGCGTAACCGACGCATTGCCCGTATAGCTTCCTCCTGCGGTGTAGGTTGCCGTCGTCGCAGAACTACTTGCAGACCATCCGAGAAATTCGTAATTGAATCTGTGCGGAATAGTTGAGGAAAGTGTCAGTGTCACCCCGTAAACCTTGGTTTGCGATGCCGGAGCATTGGAACCTCCATTAGCGTTGTAGCTTACTGTATAGGTCTGCGCCGTGGTCTTGGTGTATCCGCAATGCAAACAGGTGGAGATGGTCTGACCATTCGAGGTTGTGCTTGTAAAACTGTGATTTTCATAGCTTACCGAACCGATCGTCGTATCGCAATCCGTGCAATGCGAATATTTCCTGTGCTGACTTGCGGAATACTGCTCATATCGGGTTGTTGCTTTGTGGCTTGCGTACTCGGTCGTGCTGTAGTCGCCGTAGTTGCATTCCTTCACCCGTTTGTGCTGACCTGTGCTGTAATACTCCCACGCGCCGTAGCTGAACGGACCGTGCGTGGTACCGGAGGAAATTGTGGCACCGCAGTTTTTACAAACGGTCTTCCACTCACAGCCGGTTGTCCACTTTTTCTCGGTCGAGGTATGGGCACAATCCCAGAGCGCATACAGCGTCACGCTTGCATTTGCGGTATATCTGCCGCCGGGCTGATACTGCGCACCGGGCATGAATTTGTTTGTCGCCCAGCCTTTGAAGGTATAACCCGTGCGGCGGGGTGACAGAGGAGACAGCGTCAGCGTGACATTTTCGGTTTTGGTCTGACTGCCCGGCGCACCGCTGCCGCCGTTTGCGTCATACGACACCGTATAGGTTGCGGGTGCGTTTTTCTTCCATACTGCGTAAAAAGTACGGTCGGCATTTGCATAATACCATTCTCCCGGCTGATACGATGCGCTTGATGCCGAGGGCGAGGTGCTCCATCCGAGAAAGGTATAACCGCTTCTTGTCGGCTCAACCCTTGAGATGAGCATTTTGATGCCGTGTGTTTTCGTCTGTGACCCGGGACTACCCGATCCGCCGTTGGCATTATAACTGATGGTATAAGTCTTGGCTGACCAGACTGCATACAGCGTCGTGTTTGCATTCGTATAGAATGTTGATCCCGGCTGATATGCCGCATAGGAAGCGGAAGAACTCGTTCCCCAGCCCTTGAAGGTGTATCCTGTGCGAGAAGGCGTTGCGGTTGGCAAGGTTGCATTGGTGAAATGCTTTTTCGTGATACTCGACGGCGCACCCGAACCGCCATTCGCATTGAATGAGATGGTATAAGTGCTTTCGTAGTAATATACCGTTGCGGAGCTGCTTTCCGATGAAAAGCTGCCCGAAACCGATGATTTCGACGGCGTATATCCGCTGATCGTCGGAGAGTAGATGGTATAGCTTGAACCGCGCTTTCCGTAAGCCGTTTTGTCCACTGTCGCTGTTCTGCGCGATGCGCCATACACATAATGGACAACCATTTTGCAGGCTTTTTCGTAATATACGGTGTAGCTTCCCGACCCGTGGCGGACATAGTTGGATGCGGGAAAGCGCCAAGAGATCATCTTTCCTGTTACTACAGAATCATTTGAATCTGATAAAACATAGCCATCATAGGACGGTGAGGTTACGCGAAGAGCTTCTCGGACAGTAGCTTCGGCATCTACCTGTCCAGAGTTCGTTCCTAACGTTTTTCCGTCTTTGGTTTTATAGGTTATCGTGTAGTTCATCGGGTAACTGTACGCCGATACCGGAAGCGAAATCGCCCCGACAAGCGTCATGACCACAAGGAGGAGCGACAGAATTCTGATTGCGTTTTTCTTCATTCGCCTTCTCCTTTCACACCGGGGATAATGGCGACATCGCCGTTAATGCCGGGTTTGTCATCTCGACTGCCATCAACGGGCAGTTCGACATCGAGGTGGACATCCCCGGTACCGGGCTTGCTGTCCTCCGGCTTGTCCGTTTCCGTTCCGCTATCCGAATCAATCGGAGGGATCACAGGATCGGGATCATCCGGCTTTTCCGGGGGAGTGGTGATAGCAGTCGAAGGTCCCACGGGTTCCTCCGGCTGTTTGCCGTTTTTAACGGCAAAGATGATAACCGTCGCAACGATTGCCAGCGTGACAAGTGCGACGATCACCATTGTAATCGTAGTTGTTTTCTTGTTCATAAGGCTCCTTTACTTGAATTTGTAATAACTCGAGACCGTTATCGGAACTTCGAGGCTTTTGTAGGTGTTGCCGTTCCATTTGATCGGGAAGACAACCGTGTATCTGACGGTTATGCCGAAGCCGTCACCCTTGAGGGCTGTAATCTGCGGACGCATCATCACGCAGTTTCCGTTCGGATAGGGGTATTCGGTAACTGTATCGCTTGGAAAGCCGAGCTTCGCATAGGTCTTGCGAACCAGTCCGTCGTAGTCGATATACTGTTCGGATGGTGCGCCTTGCTTGATGGCGCCAAACATCTCGGTGGCATATTCGGATACCACACTGTCGAGCTTGGTCTTGACATCGCGCTTCTGCGCCTGTACCTGCGCCATGGTACCGATATACAGGATCAGAACCGAAACCAGAGCCGTCAGAAAAAGGACGAGTACGCATACGGGAATATACGACTCGCCCTTGTCCGGGAAGGTGTTTTTCATTGTTCTTTTCTGCATTCGGATTCCTCACTTCCAATAGACCTGCGAGATGCCTTGAGAATCCGCTTGCACCGTGACCGGGAATACCGCATCTCCAAATCCGAAGATGCTCACACGATAGGTGAGTTTGCATCGGATCACATCGCCGAGCTGCACTTTTTGACCATTCAGATAGTCCGTTCCTGCAAAGGAATAGGTAAAGTCAATGCCCGAATTCTCACGCAGTGTATTCACGTAGTCCCCGATATCGGTTGTTCCGTTCCGTGTTGCGTAATCGATGATCTGATCGGACATGATTTTGACATTTTGATTGAGTGCCACAATGGAAACAATGTTCACCGAGAAGACCAGGACAAAAGCCACGATCATGACGGTTATTGCCACATCCACATAGCTCTCGCCTCGGTTGTTTTTGAAAATAGATTTGATCATTTTCATCCGAACATCCCTCCCAAAGAGGACAGCAGAACCTGTCCGATGACCACGATATACACAAGCATGAAGCAGAACAGCAGTGCCATTGACAACTTGCGAACCTGCTTCGGAGCTTTGTTGGCTTCGGTTTTGAGGAGCGTCCTCTGGTAATCCGAAAATTTCAGCACAAGGTTGCCCCAGTACACATCGGTTTTATCTCCGCGTATCACGCTGATCAATCCTCGTGTGACATCACTCATCATAGAGGAGCCGACACGGGATTCCAGTCGTGTCAAAGCAACTTCATAGTTACCTGACCGCATATCCGCCACTGTGATTTCCAGCTCTCTCCGAAGTTCCTCTCCGGCGTGTTCCCGGTAGGAATCGAGAATGCCGAGGACATCCCGGCTGTGAATCAATGTCTTGTCAATACTGGACACCAATCTCGGGAGTTCGTATTCGATCTTTCTGCGCTTTTCACGGATGATCTTGCCGACTTTCCTGTATTCACCGACATAAACCGCAATTGCAATGATGAACATCACAAGCGAAATCAGCGGAGCAAAAAACAAAAATGGGATTGCGAGAACGGCAACCAAAACCGATTTCACGATGGCATTTCCGACATATTGTTCGGGCGAGAGCGTCATATCGGCACTTTCAAGGTCTGCCTGGAGCTGCAACCGTTTGTATTCGTTCAGCCTCAATTTGCTTGCGATAAAGTTTGAAAAGTCACCAAGCCAGATTTCGAGTCGGCTTATCTGTTTGTTCTTCCGCTTTCCGAGGCTTTTAATCGCCTTGGAAACCGGGTATTTCGGGATGCGGAAAACATCCGAAAGAATAAATCCAAGCCCGAATCCGCAGAAGGCGGACACGAGGAGCTGAATCAATATTTTCATATTCTCATGTCACCTCACTTTCTGTATTCGATCTGCTTCGTAAATCGAAGCATGAGAACTGCGGTCACGATAATGACCAGTCCGCAAATGGCGAGGACAAGTTTTCCGAGTGTGGTGAACATCAGTGCGTTGAACCAATCCTTATTGAGAAAATACAGGAGCGGAATATTTCCGACCACCATACCAGCCATCATATAATACTCGATACGGGCGGAAGACAGCATACCCTTGATTTCGTTGTTGACGATACGCACATCGGTGAGCTTTGTCACAATGGGCATCAGGGTTTCCTTCAGCGTTCTGTCATCCTGACAGGCAACCAGGGTTTCGCACCACTCGGCAAAAATCGAGTTGTTGACTTTCTCCTTCAGATGTCTGATCGACTGCTTGACATCGGAGGAAATCATCATGTTTTCGGCAACAAAGCCAGCAAAGATGTCTTTCACCGGAGGCTTGAGATACTGAATGTTTTCTTTGACCGCAGATACGATATCATCGGTTCTGACATAGGAGGTCGTGATGATGGAAAGTGCTGTTTCCAGTTCCTCTTTGACATGATTGTCGTAATAGGCAACCGTCCGCTTTGCATAGATAAATGGGATCATAGCAAAGGCAATTGCAAATACAGGCACCAGAAACGGATTGTCGATCATAATGGCAATGACGCATCCCACAATCATGAGAAGCAGAGACGCAGCACAGGCAACGGCAAACTGATTTCCTTTGCCGGTCTGTTCGAGCGCGTCCTTGATCCTTCGCAATTCAACGGTGATCCTGCGGGACTTTTTCTTACCTTTCCTCGTCAGCACCTTATCGCGTAGTGTCTGTTTCGGGGAGACAAAGCGCATGAGATCCCCGGTAATGCGTTCGGGTGTGAGCTTCAGAAGCAAAACAGCTCCGACTGCAAGCAGTAAAAAGCAAATGAGATAGACAAAGGTCATGCGGTCAGCTCCTTTCCTGTAAATTCTGAGAGAACCTCTTGCGGTACACCGGATCGTGTAAGCAGGTTCTGCAAATAGGGCGACGGCGGGTTGACTTTTTCAAACTCGCCGGAAATGACGAACCGATTGCCGTCATATTTGTTTTCGCGGATGTGGTACCGGTACAGGCAGTGATAGAATGCCTTGCCGTCCGGCGTTACCTCACATTCCGAGATGTCCATGATTTTTCGTGTGTTGTCCTCGCACTTGTGCGCAAAGACGACGATGGGAAATGCCTGACGGGACTGCGAGAGAGATACTTCCATACCAAGCTGAAACCGCCTTTGACAAAGCAGTGAGATTCTCCCGTGCGCTGATTCGGCAGGACCGGAGTGGACAGTCGTGACAACCGTATGGCCGGTCAGAGATGCCTCTACTGCGGAATTGGCTTCCGCATCGCGGATTTCGCCGACAACCACCACATCGGGATCAAAACGGAGTGCCGCCACCACGAGGTTTTCCTGTGTGATGTTGTAGGAGGCACTCTCGCTCGGGCGGGACAGCGTGTGAACCACATTGTTCTGTGTTTCGCCGAAGCGGTTCTTTTTGACGAGGTATAACTCCCTCGCACCACTTTCAATGGTGTAGATACGCTTGTCATCGGGAATGCTCCCGAGAAGCGCATTCATCAGTGTGGTTTTACCGGAGCTTGTTCGTCCGGCAATTACAACCGAAACACCGTAGCGGATACACATCTCCAGAAATGCGATCATTTCCTCAGTGGCCATTCCGCTTTCGATGATGTGGCTTCGGTCGACTCTTTGCGGATGCAGAAGACGAATCGACACCGCGATGCCGACATCTTCATCGACAACCGGTGTTTTGATCGCCGTGATACGCGTGTTACCGGGCAAGTGTCCCTGCGCAATCGGTGTTGCGTTATCGATGATCATTCCGCTGTGGTGCAGGAGCCTTTTGACAATATCGATGGCGTGCTGCGGAGAGCGGAAGTGTTCTTCGAGCTTTTTCATACTGCCGTCCGAATAGGTCAAGGTGATATCGTCCCACGCGTTGATGTTGATTTCGTCCAGATCGGATGCACCGAGGAACGGAGTCAGGATCGAATATTCCACCATTTCGGAGTACAGTCGATCAATGAGCTGTTCTTCCGTGAAGCCGTGGACAAGGTATCCGCCGTCGAGGATGAATTTCTCGATATAGGACTTCAGCTGATCACGCTTATGCGCGTCGGTCAGCACGGCAGCATAGTATTTGGCGATATACTCCTGTGTTTTCGAGAGAAGGTCATAAAGTTCAATCCGTACCATAAGCCACCACCTTGCCGGCAATCTCCTGCATCCGCGCCTCAAACCGTTTGTCCGTTGTCTTTACATGGAGCTTGCCTTGCTGAAACTGTTCCTTGACAGCAGAGCTGAACGGAAGCGTGAAGGAGATTTCTCCGAGCTGCGTTTTGGCTTCCTCAATCGGCATATAGACATCGGCATCCGGAGTGTTCAGCCCCTGAATGTGGTCTTCCAGGCGGAATCGGCTGTCGGTATAAACCGAAAGCTGAGAGAGGAAAAAGCTGATACTGCAGAGGTCGGGCGAAGACAGGCGGATGATCTGATCCGCTTTTTCAATCGCTGTCTGTGCCAGGGTGTTTCCTTCCAGATCACTCGTGCAGTCGACAATTACATAGTCTGCCAGCTTGCAGAGTGCGTTCAGGAGATCTTCCGCTTTTGCTTTTCCGAATTTCGGGTAAGTGTATCGGTTCTCGCCCGTGCGATAACCGAGAAAGCCGAAGTTCTGCATCTCTTTGACCGTAACAAGGTTGTTGATGATGTCGCTCTGTTCCACCTCCGTCCTGGACAGCGGATAGCCAACCGAGCCAAGATCTTCGGGCTTGTCAAACGGAAACAGCACCGGAATCATCGGTATCTGCAGGTCGGTATAGAGCGTGATAACAGTGGACTCGAAGGATGAGTAGATGGCGGTCGCCAATTTCGTTGCGAATGTCGTCTTCCCACTGTGAGGAGACCCCCATACAGCAATGATTTTTCCTTCCACGGTTACTCACCTCCGAAGACTTTGTTCTGTGCATCGAGATATTTCTGTGCGGTTTCACTGTCGCCGCGGTATTCGAGGACGATATGCATATCCGCGACCTTCTCATAGAAGGCAAGCAGTTCTGCCTGTTCGTCGTTGACAAGAAGCGTAACCGTTACCGGCTGACTCTTATCTTCTACATCAGCTTTGTCCACACCGCTTGAAGTCGTGGTCGTGATGACTTTGACATAGGTCAGTTCCTTCGGTGTGTACGAACGGTTTTCCACCTGATCGTAGACGAGAACCCCGACAATATCTCCGGTTTCGAGTTTGCCGGAAAAGCCGAGCGCAAACGAACCGATGGTGATACTGATTGCTTTGTGGTTCTCATCCAGGGATTCAAGCATTCGTCCGGCGTTGTTCGTGTCGTTACCTATTTTTGAGGGGAAAAGATAATCTCCCTTTGAAAGACTGCTCAGTGCGCACTTTCCGACCACCTGTGCCTTATCTCTGATGACACCTGTGGGCAGGTTGTAGCTGCCGACATCGACCACTTCAATATCCGCTTCGGTAATGGTTGCACCGGCGGAAATGTCGCGTGTCAGCCGGACAATTTTGGTTTTTCCGTCCGACAGGCGATTGACCAGAGGTGCGATTCCGAAACAGATCGCAAGTGCGACGACAATGCAAATGATCCCGATTACCGTGCGGTTTCCGACAAGTTGGGATGCGTGTGCTTTTTTCTGTTTCATGTGTTTGTCCTTTCTGAAATTATTTTTGGACGGATGTTTTTGCGCTCAAATGCAAATTATTCGTGCGATGTGTTGACAACAGGCACATATCGTGATATAATATGCATAGAATAAAGCAAAGGAGGTGTTTTCATGGAGAGCACTAATTTAAACATCCGTACCGATAAAGAAGTTAAAATCGCAGCTGAAAGAATTTTTGAAGAGCTCGGACTTAACATGACCACCGCAGTCAACATTTTCTTGAGACAGACAATCCGTGAGAACGGGATTCCGTTTGAATTGAAGCTGAATGTTCCCAATGATGTGACTGCCGCTGCGATTGAGGAAGGCAGAAAACTCGCCTATGACAAAACCGCTTCCGGCTATACCAATATGAACGACCTGAAGGCGGCACTGGGTCTATGAGATACGAGGTCAGATTTACAAATCAATTCAAAAAAGATTTGAAGCTTGCTCAAAAACAAGGCAAGGATACCGATAAACTATTTGAAGTGATCGAGAAGCTTGCCAATGGCGAGAAGCTTGATGCCAAGTATCGTGACCATGATTTAACGGGCAACTATAAAGGCTGCCGCGAATGCCATGTCGAACCGGATTGGTTGCTGATATACGAAGTCATGGGTGATGTTCTTGTCCTTATGCTCTATCGTGTCGGTAGTCATTCCGAGCTGTTCAAATGAATACTGCCAAAAAGAGCCTGTTGCTGTGCAACGGGTTCTTTTTTTACAGGAAGAACGCCACCATCATGCCAAACGAAATGAACGGCACGAGAGCAAAGCCTTCACTGCTGCTGCGTTTCTTGATTTTGTTATAGATCAGCGTAAACAGTACGCCGGCGAGGAGTCCGAGCGCAAGACCGATCAGTCCTCTTGACCATCCGAGGAGAAAAACACAGGCGGAGGATATTTTGATATCCGCACCACCGTATCTGCCACCGGAAAATACGCTGACACCGGTCTGAATTGCGAAACTGACTGCACCGCCGATCAGCATGGAGATGATCCCGACTGTCGGAACACTGATCAGGGAGAGTGCCAATACCGAGACACTGAGGTGGTCTGCAACCCGCCTGTCGGTCAGATCCGACGCCGAGGCATACAGGAGCAGATAATACAGAAACAGCCCCTGAAATGTGTAAATGCTCAGCCCGAATCGGATGGACAGCGCGATTGCCATAACCGCAGAAAGAAGCAGAGCGACTGTTTTATTTGTCCGAAGCCATTGCTTCTTCATCCGCTTGTGCAACAGAAGCCCGACAATGGCGGAGATCGCTGTCACAAGGACGATCATCAGAATCAGCCGGACGGCATCTTTTGCAATCACATTTTCCTTGACGAAGGTTTCCACAAGGGGTTGCAGCACAGGCGTGACAATCGGAATTGTTGGATTCATATACATAGTTTTTCTCCTTTCCGAGAGGTGTGGAGGGGATGCCGGAGCATCCCCTCTGTGCGGTTACGCGATCAACCCGCGTAATTGAACATTTCGCCGATCTTGGTGCCGAGGCTGGGCAGGATTGTGGTCTTGAAGAGAGCGTAAAGACCGGCAAGGATGACACCGCCGACGACTACGCCGATGATGATTTTCACACCGGTGTCGATATAGCCCTCGCCGGAGGTGGATTCGACGGTTACCTTGACGGCCGTGACTGCCTTGCCAAACTTGTTCCTGATGGATTCGAAAAACTTCTTCATGTGTTGATTACCTCGTTCTTTCTTGTGTTTTTGTTGTGGATCAGCCCGCATAGTTGAACATACCGGAGATTTTCTCGGTAAGGGTGGGAATGATCGTGGTGTTGAAGAGCGCATAGAGACCCGCGAGGATGACACCGCCGACGACTACGCCGATGATGATCTTCACGCCCGTGTCGATATAGCCCTCACCTGTGGTGGATTCGACGGTTGCTTTGACGGTTGCAGCTGCCTTGTTGAACTTGTTCCTGATGGATTCGAAAAACTTTTTCATGTGTTGAATTACCTCATTCTTTCTTTTTTTGATTATTGAAAATGAAAACGGGGAGTGTTTTTGCTCCCCGCATGTTGCAGATTACATCTGCTGCATAGTCTGACTGCCGCTTATCTGCGACTGTGCCTGACTGTTTGTCTGTGCCTGTTCGAGTGCCTGTTTGTAGGCATCCAGCACATTCTTCACAAGCAGCTCCCGACCTTCTTTGGTTACGGGATGGAACACATCCTCGTACTGCTTGTTGCCCTGCGCATCCGTGTAGGAATTCGACGGCATATTGATAAACATCCCTTTGTCGTTTTCAAACACACGGATTCCGTGAACCGCAAACGGACCGATATTGGCACTGGCAAAAGCCTTGAGCTTTTTGTCTTCATCACAAAAGAGCTTGTCAATCCGGACGGTGATTTCCGGGAGCGCGTGCGCATCGGTATCTGCCTGAATGCTTGCGTTCTTTGCCTGTTCGGTCGGTTTCGGTTTTTCCATCGTCGGAGCCGTCTGACCGGCTCCTTTCTTGGTTCCCATTCGTAAGTCCTCCTTTCCGCAAAAATGATCTATATTGAAAACCGGCAGTTGCGCACCTGCCGGTCAGAATCAGCCCCAACCGTAAAAGGTGAAGCCAACATCTCTCTGGACTTCCGCCGGGCTGATGTCTTCGGGAACGGCGAACATCTCACCGTAGGTTTTGACCTGCTCATCGGTCAGAGCGCAGAGATCGCCTTCGCCATTGTCCCGCGTAATGAAAATCGGTCCGGCATAAACCGAACCGAAAAGCCGTCTGTTTCCTTCCATGCCGCACAGCTTGGCTTCCTCGTTTCCGAGAATCATGCAATCGTCATCAAAGGGATAGGTGTATTCAATGAATGCTTCTTCACAGTGGTCGCTGACGGCACGCTGAAGTGAACTCAGATCCTGCTTCACATAGGTCACCACCGGTGTCCTGTGCGGTTGGATCATCAGCATCCGGATTCCGTCCATCTCGGTGCAGCGGGATGAGTCGAAATCGATGCTTTTGAAGCCGAAGCTGTCAGTAAAATAACTGCCCGGTGTGATGCCTTCCTCGTTCTTACCGACAACCTCAATTACATCCGAAACCGAGAGAGAATGCCCCTGATAGGTTCCGGGATGCTCGGGTGTATTGAACAGCGTGAAGACATCTTCCAGATTTCCGTCCACATCGCCATGAAAAACGCACTTGTAGCTCTGCGGAAGGACACCGCCATGCTTTTGTGTAAAATCGTAGTTGCAGAATTTGACGCGGTTTTCGTCCTTGTCACTGTCCAGCTGATAAATATTGATTCTCATTGAAGCGTCATACCTCCTTCTTCCGAGTAGTCCTGTTCCAGCAGATAATCGCGGAACTGACTTGCAAGACCATTGACGATTTCGGGATGACTCCGCAGTTCGAAGTTGACATTCGTGTCTTCATCGGGAATGGAATACGCCGTCTTTGCCCAGATTTTGTTGTCCTGACGATACCGACCGTCAAAATCGTTTCCGGCAATCGTATTCGCAAATACCCATCCGACACGGTCAATACCGAACTCCGCACAGGCTTCGTCAATGACTTCTCCGTGCAAAGACCAACCGTCAAACAGTTCCGAGATGCGCTTGTCCATGAACTGCTGACAGCGGATGTTCTCCCGATAGGATTCGCGCCACTGCTCGACCTCGTCCCGATCCGATGCGACGGAAAAGGAATACGGATAAAGCGGGATCATGCTTCACGCTCCGCTTTGGACAGACGGATAGACAGGTAGCGGTAAAGCGCCTTCTGCTCGGTATCGCTGAGGCTGTTGACCACATCGAGGATGGTTGCTTCCTTGATGGTCGGTTCCTTGCAACCGTCACAGATTTTCTCCTTGCGGAGAATGAGCGTGTCCTCATCCTTGAGTTCATAGGAGACAAGGCTGTTGTAGCCGAGGCGCATTTTCATGCGGATTTCGAACGGGACGGTGGTTCTTCCTCTTTTGCCAATGAGTTTGAAGATCTTATGCATGACATCCACCTCCCTCACACGAGAACACAGTTGCCGCAGTTCGGGCAGAAGTATTCGCATTCATCGCAGGAACAGTCCTGTCCGCAGTCATCGTCAAGGCTGTCGTAAAAATCGTCGGTATAGTTGGGATCGTCTTCCTCCCACCAGTTGTCGCAATCATCGTCGCATTTCCAGTGGGACTTAACGGGAATCTCATCGTCTTCGTCAGTGTCTTCGTCCGCAATTTCAAGCAGAATGCGGTTGCCGGGCACCGATGCAATGATGGGGGTGTCCTCGTCGATGCCGAGAGCTTCAATGAGATCTTCGGGGAGGGTGAAACTTACTTTACATTTGATTTCCATATAATCTTATGCTCCTTTAGTATTTTTTCGGATTCTTCGAGATCGTCGAAGAGTGTGAGTTGCCTTGCGAGGACGCCTTCCTCGTAGGTGTCGTAATTGGATATGAGCAGTTCGGGATACTGCTTGCCCGCATCGTAGCGCTGGGCAATGTTGGACAGGCGTGTGGTGGACTCGATCATAATTCCTTCTCTCGAGTAGAGCTGCCGGATTTGCGGGCAGTCGTTGTAGGAAAGAAGAAATTTGCCCTTGATCTGCATCAGCGCATTGCAGAGCCGTTCGTGGTCTGCTGTGCCGAATCCGACATCTTCGTAATAATCCTCAGTTTCGTAATACGGGGGATCCAGATAAAAGATGGTGTTCGGGCGGTCATACTGCTGTATGAGCTTCTCAAAATCCTTGTTTTCAATCACCACGCTCTGTAAGCGTTTCGATGCTTCGGTGATCAACGGAAAGTTGCGCCACATATTGTGCGGCTGTGCGCCGAAGGAGTCGAGTCCCGAGGCGTAGCTTTCACGGATGATCTGATAAAAGTAGGCGGCGCGTCTGATATCCGGGATAACGGTCTTGGTGCGAAGAACTTCGCGGATGTGGTCAAAATCTACCCGTGCGTTCAGCGTATACCGCAGTTCCTCGCAAAGTTCTTCAGGATGATCCCGCACACACCGATAGAGGTTGGCAAGGTTCGGGTTGAAATCGTTGTAGACTTCAAATTTGCCGGGCAGCTTGTGAAACAGCACCCATGCACCGCCGCCAAACACTTCGACATACCTGTCGCACGAGCAGCAAAGTCTTGCGACAATGGCTTCGCGCAAGGCTTTTTTACCGCCCACCCATGACATAAAACTGTTCATTCGGTTCCTTTCTGAGACCGCAGTGCAAAAGAAAAAGGCCGTTTCGCCTTTTCTTTGCAAAACGACCTCTTGATTTGTTTATTTGTTGATCTGAAGCAGGCACATAGTAAATACGCCGACAAGACCGCCAACGAGCAGTCCGATGATAAATGTCAGCACAGCGACATATCCCCGCTTTCGAGATACTGTTCAGTAAACCCGGCATCAGGGTCAAGACACCGCAGGTATTGATTGAACTCGTCTAAAGAACGGCAGGAGTGAACACCCCATGCGCGGATACTGTTTTCCACCTCATCGAGTTTTTCTTCGTTCTCTCCGAAGATCGGACTTCTTTCGAGCCATACCTTGCCGTGGTCTTCGTCATAACAAAGCACAACCGGACATCCGAGGGATACATCACACTGAAAGGCTTGCGAGATCTGCACATCCTCGCAGTATTCGTAGTAATTGCCGAGAAGGGATACCACATATCCCGAACCTGTGTTCAGATCAAAATCCAGGTTCAGCCCGAGAATATCCGCCGCAAGCTCCTGTGCTGTGGCAGATCCGTACTGCGGAGAGTTGTCATCAATCAGCTCTCCTGCAAAAACCGTGATCTCTCCGACATTGTAGCCGATATCCTCATCGGCATAGCGCAGATCGATTTCAACATCGGGGTACTTTTGGGACAGTCTGAAGATCACAGGAAACGGTGAGCAGTTCGCTGTGCGGAATGTCATCGTGCCGGTGTCTCCCGAAAATATGGGCGGTTCAAATCCATAGGCATTCCACTTCGTATTCCAGTGCTTGATGCGCCAGTCGTACCAGTTGTTGTCCTTGTACTTTTTCATTTCCTCAACACCGAGGTCACCCATAAAGAGTCCTTCCGGCTCTGGGATAATCCTTCCAAGATCAATAGAGCCGGGTTCTGCTCCTTCTTTCTGCAGATCCGCAAGGATTTCGTTAAAGCGTTGTTCCGTACAAGGATGGAACAACAGCTTATTTGTCACATGATTCGGTATAACCCTCACACTCCTTTTCCTGATTTTCGCTTACGCGTTTGATGATACCGCCGACTTCGCGGATAACTGGAACGCTGACTGCGTTTCCCGCCATTTTGTAGAGTCTTGCATCCGAGAGCTTTGCACCGTTCTTGGCTCTGAAAAACTGCTCATCGGTAAAACCTTGCAGTCGCCAGCATTCAAGCGGAGTCAGCTTGCGGATGCGTCCGTGATAATAGATGCCGTGCCTGTCCTGTGCGGTCAGCGTAAACATCGGTTCATCAGGTTCCTTCATGCGTCTGCCTCGCTGTCGGATTTTCTCACGGTCGGGAGTCAGAAAAGCTCGCGGGCCGTCTGTCAGTTCCAGAACACCGGAATGTTCACCGCGATGGTTGCTGATACCGGAATTCTGTCTTGCCGTAATGCAACGGGCAAGCTCCGTGATCTTCGGTTCCGTATTCATATCCATGAAGTACAGCCCCGTGTTTCCGGCAAAGCCTCCGGCACTGCTTGTGAGCGTACAGCTCAGTCCGTTTCCGGCGTAAACCCGATCACCCTGACGCCCGCCAAACCTTTTGACAATAGTTTTTGGGTTTGCTTCCGTGAAAGATAGTATTTCGCCTCCGGATTCTTCTCCAAGATATCCGACAAGCAGCACTCTTTTGCGGAATTGGGGAACTCCGAAATTTGCGCTGTTAAGCACCTGCCATGCGACATGATACCCCAGTTCATCCAGCGTACCGAGGATGGTCGCAAACGTCCGGCACCCGTCATGCGAAAGGAGTCCGGGAACGTTTTCAAGGAGCAGAAACTGAGGTCTTTTAATGCGGGCAATCCGAGCGATTTCAAAGAACAGCGTTCCTCGGGCATCTTCAAAGCCCCCTCGCTTTCCAGCGATTGAAAAACTCTGACAAGGAAATCCCCCGCAAATAAGGTCGATATCCGGCAGGCTTTCGGGGACGATTCCTCTTGCGTCTTCAAAATAAATCTCTCCTTTCGGTTCGTAAATTGCTTCGTAGGCTCTCTTTGCATACGGATCGATTTCGCAATAGCCTACGGGTACAAAAAAATCGCCGTAATGCGAAAGCCCCGATCTGAAGCCTCCGATTCCGGCGAACATATCCAGATATCTGATTTGCGTCAGAGGTGCATTCCTCCGACCTGTTCCTGATCCTCACATTCCGATTCCTCGGCAAGTTCTTCGGCAGTCAGGGCGCGGAAGCTGTCCTCGCCATAGGCGATGCCGAGCGACCGACCGTTGTCGAAGGTGCAGTGAACGGTTGCAATGTCATCAACGACATTCACCGTTCCTCTTGTGCCGGGGAGAATCGGGTTCGGATCATTTCCCATACTCAAAAGCACGATCCGTGTGCCCCTGGGGTAGCGTTCCTGTAAACGCTTTGCGATTCTGTTCAGTCTGTCAAAATCCTGCATTTGTCACCGTCCTTTTCGTTTCTTGTTTGTTCGGGCGGGAAAACGGTATCCGAACCGGTCTTCAAAGCCTTCGCTTTTGCGCAGTTCCCGCATCAGCTCGTCTTTGTATTCGGAGTCGGTGCAGAATACGAACTCCCGGTCTTCCACTTCCAGAAGCACCGCGCCGTCCGGTTCTGTGATGATCCCGCCGTCTTGTGTCAGAAGAAAGTCAGCCACTTCCTCGACGCTGCATAGTGGAGTTCTGTCATCGGTTTCGAATAATGTCAGCCCGTACAGAAGTTTATATCGGTTATCTGTCTGTTTCACCTCCGAGCATCCTCAGAGGATGAAAAAAAGAGGTCATGTTCATCACATACCTCCCATGGTGAAGCCCTGTTCCAGCCTTTCGGCAAACTCGTCTTCATTGTCAACAAAGTAGTCGTCGCCCGAGTGCCAGAAGCTCACACAGATTCTGCCCGAGCTGCTATAGCTGTCGATATTGATCTCCTGTTGCTCAAAGCCTTCGCCCAGACCGTCAGAATTCTGTCCCGTGATCCAGTCTTTCAGATCTGCTTCCTGTTCTGCCGACAGCTGACCTGCCGTTTCCACAGTAACGCAACCATACAGCTCACCGTCACACCTTTTGAAATCCCAAACAGCGGAACGGAGCTTTGCCACGACAGTGTTGTTGCCGTGATAATATGCCGCCATATCCTCGCCGTCATCCCGGTTGTAGACCCGGAGTGCCTGACGGATTTTATTTTCATAGCGGGCAGCAAAGCGACCGTCGTATTCTTCGGGATCATCGTCGTAATCGCCCCAGCGGTTCGCCGTGTACAGGTTCACGGTGAGCGGAAAATAGTATTCCTGTCTGACCGAGGGAACGGTAGCGGCATCGATGGTTTTGCGAAAGTCATCGAAATGCTCCGGCTTTTGACTTGCGATCCGATCCATGACACCGAGCTGCTGTTCATACGGCAGTTTGAAGAGACTGCGAAAGCCCGTGTTGAGTCTTCCGAGGGAGACTTTCTCGTTTCGGCACAGCTCTGCGATGTTTCTTTCTGCTATTCCGGTCGGTTCAAGTGAAACCATGATACCCGAGGAATCCTGACCTTCGCAGAGGAATTCGTAATCGTCGAGCCTGTCGACATCGAGGTACGACAGCACGCCGGCGATCTGAAATCTGTCTGCGGGCAGGTGGAGAGAAGCGGTTTTCGCTCCTCTTGTCAGATTTGCAATCATAGCGTTCATCCTTCCTTTCCATAAAAATAAGCCAAACGCTCGGCTGAGCAGCGTTTGGCTATGTATGGGGTTCGGTTGGACAAACAGGAATTTGTCAGAATCAAAGCTTCAAAATTTCATCAGCAATTTCACGAACAGTCTTATTGCTCGTATCAATTTTTACGGTATCAAGTAACCGATACATACGAATCCTTCCGACACTTCTGTCAATGACATCGGAAGTGCGGATTCCGCGGGCAATATCGTATGACAACCGATTTCTCAGATTTGTTTCGTCCGTCATCAAGGATATTTTTATGACTCTGCAAGCGCTTGTGTCTAACTCATTGATTACTCTGTGCTGTTAATATTCTTTAAGACATCCACCTGCATGGGACATAGCAATGGTTACAGGAAAGTTACTTCTTGATTGTAGAGAGGTGCTGTGTGCATTTAATACAATGGGTGAATATTAATTTCCGCATCAAAGTCCCTACAGATGATATTTGTATGGTTCGTTCCGACCTCGATTTCTCTGACTTCTGCTACTTCACTGTCCTTTTCTGAAAGACCAACACATTCGCCGTTTTTGTTCAGAATCTGACTTTTTCCTAAAAAGTAAGCGTCTATTTCCGGAAGCCGCTCTATTCCCACACGATTACAGAGAACCAGCGGTGTCAGATTTTCAATGGCTCTGATCCGTGCAATTTTCCCGGTTGTTTCTCCGCCAAAGTTTGCAAGCGCACAGAGAATCTGTGCACCCTGTTTAATTTGTTCTCGAGAGATTTCCGGAAACCAGAGATCAAAACAGATTTGAACGCCTATTTTGTATTTCCCTGTATCAATAACTGCGTTGCTTTTACCTCGCTCAAAAAGATTCTTTTCCAGATCAGACAAATGCACTTTTCGATATTTCCCAAGATACTTTCCGCTTCCAACCACAACTGCTGTGTTGTAAACAAAGTCCCCTTCTTTTTCTGCCAATCCAAAGACGATGACACAGTCGCATTCTTCGGAAAGCTTTGTCATTGCCTGAGTTGAAGGCCCCACAGGAACCTCTTCCGCAATCGCCCAGAGGGAATCTCGATCTTGGAACAGATATCCGCACATACAAAGCTCAGGGAGGACCACCAGATCACCGTGAAAATTCCGGGTAGCCTGCATAATATATTTGAGATTTTCGTCTTTATTGTGGCTGACATCGAATTGAATATAACCGGCTTTCAAACAATTTCCTCCTAATCACTTCAAAACTACGGTTGATTACATCCTATTATACCATAAATCTTCCCGATTTTCAATCTCAATCGCGCAAGAAACTTTGAAAGGAACACCGCCGAGCGAGGGGATGTCTCGGCGGTCATTATTTTACTCGTTGTCCGCTTCATGGAATGCTTCTGCCGCCAACCGCATGGCGATTTTGAATCCGGCAGTAAAGGCTTTGCGCTCGGATATTCCGTTCAGCTCGATTTCTGTGGCG
>ERZ779861.2238-NODE-2238-length-18954-cov-4.082438_pt1 | contig 18954 bp, 14 predicted proteins | sample MGYA00511558_ERZ779861 | MGnify/ENA primary metagenome ERZ779861 (study PRJEB29588, sample SAMEA2163432) | human gut metagenome | biome: human gut; feature: human-associated habitat; material: faeces | place: Denmark | collected 2008/2010 ...
GGCTCTTCCCGCCGTTCCCGCCTGCATTTGTCGGTGTTTTGAAGAATGTCTTTGCGACAACACTTCGGGCAACAGGGTTTACGTTTCGCTCGGACTTTTCTCCATTGTCCGCCTGATGAGAGAAGTTCAGATACTCGTTCCGTCTTACGATTTCTGCATCCCCGAAAAAGAATGTCAGGGCCCGAGCGAAGAAGACCCGTGCAGTCTGTTTTACAGAATGGATTTCCCCGTTGATGAATTTTTCCCGTCGAGAATAACGGACGTGGGCGAGGGGTGTGAATGCTCGCCTCCCGCAGGCGTTGCCGCAATTCGCGAAGAAGCGGAACGGAAAAATATGACCCGCAACTGCGGTTGCAGACAATAATGTAAACAATATTTGATTTTCGGGTCGCGGGACGCTCCTCCCCGCGGCTCGTTTTTTTGACGTTTGTTTGCGCATTCGGCTGAATACGGGCAGATAAAAACCTATTGCGTCGCTTTCTTTATTTTTCGTCTCTTACGCTTCAACATTCTTTTCGCTCCGAAAAAAGTATAATGCTTTTCGGAAGGATGTGTTTTATATGAAAACAGGAATAAGGGACAGGCTCCCGTTTTCGGTCAAGACCTTGCCGTCGTTTCTTGCAAGATCCGTTTTGCGTTTTATAGTCGGTTTTGTCTTTTCGAATGCCGTCGTATCGGGTTCTTTTGCTCCGTTCGGTGTCGCCGCCGCCGTCAGCGGTGATATTTTTACTCTTATCGGCTGCATTGTCGGACATATTTTTGCGGGTTGTGACGTTACAAGAAGCATTATTGCCGTTTGCGTCGCTTTTGTTGCAAGAAAACTTCTGAAACCCGTTTTGTCCGTAAAAAGCGGCGTGCAATGCGTTATGTGCTCGCTGTGGGCGATGATAGTTTCAGGCGTTTTCGGGCTTTTCACAGGCAGTCACGATGTCAGAGAAAACATTTTTTTTGTTCTCGGCGGACTTCTCGGCAGCGTTGTTTCGTATTATGTATGTTATGCTTTTGAAACCGTGTCGGGCAAACCGACGGTCGGAGCAAATCTTCGTTTTTTCAGCGCAGTTCTTTCATTTTCGGTGTTCTGCGTCGGAATGCTCCGTCTCGGAAATGCCGCATATTATGCCGTTATAATTTTGACCGTGGCTCTGCTTTGCCGTATTCTTCGTCGCGGCGGAATTTTTCTTGCTTCCACCGCCGCCATGACGGTTGCCCTTGTTTTTTGTCTGCGAAAGCCGGAAGACCTGTGGCTTGCGGGTGTGATCGTTGTGGGCACTCTTGCGGGCTGTATTCTTCGCTCCGTCAGCGATTTTGCCGTTATTCTCGGCTTTGCGCTTGCAAATGTTCTTGTTTACATATACGGCGGCGGGGGACACGACCTTATCCGAACCCTTATCTCAATAGGTTCTGCGGGTGTCATCTCTTGGCTTATTCCTCAAAAAGTCGAAGACAGATTCGCCCTCTTGCTTCTGCCAAAACGCTCCGACGGAAAACAAAAACTTATTTTTAAACCGAAAAAATATACCGCCGAAACAGCTCTCGGAAAACGCATCCGAAACGGTGCCGACGATGAGATCGTGGAACGAGTCTGCTCAAAATGCAAAAAAAGAATACTTTGTTGGGTAAAAAATTATGACGACACGGTGCGTTCTCTCGGAATGCTGCGCGCAAACTGCGACGTTCCGGAAGTCTTAACGGAAAGCGCGCTCGAAAGAGTTTGCCCCAATATCGACCTGTTTCTTCGAAATTTCCGCACAGACGGACAAGTTATTTCAAACGGGATATTTCTCGATGTCGTCCGAGTTTGTCGCAGTAAGGACGGGCAGACCGAATGCGGTGACACAAACTGCGGTTTTGATTGCGGAAAAAATAAATATGCGCTTTGTATCGTTGACGGTATGGGCACGGGAAAACCTGCCGCAGAGCAGAGCAAACGTGTTTCGGCAACCGTTCGGACAATGATAAGCCGAGGTGTGCCAAAAACCGATATTATGGATATGGTAAACACCGCGCTGTATAACGGAAAAGAAGATTCCGTTCTTTCTTTTGACATGTCGATAGTCGATTTGGACTCCGCTCAATGTGAAATGCTCAAAGCCGACGCAAGCCCGACCTTTATCTGTCGCGGAGGAAACGTTTACTGTGTCGGACGGCGTTCATTGCCTCTCGGCGCAGACGAAACCCCAGATTCTTTTTCTTCGACCTGTACACTTTTTGACGGAGATATCCTCGTTATGGTTTCGGACGGCTTTTTCGGTGACAGTGAAGATTTTTGTATGAATATCCTGCGCAAATGCGTTTCAGAAAAAAACGACCCGCTCGGCTTTGCCGCCGCGCTTATAGATACCGCGGTCAATTCGGGACTTGCGGACGGCGATGACCTGACGGTAATTGTCGCAAGAGTGAATGCACGGAAAAATCCGACCGAAAAAGACGAAGAAAACTGATTTCTAAAGAATTTAACAGGCTGTAAAACGGCGCCGAGATTCGGCGCCGTTAAACTTATAAATATAACTATTGCCGAGGAATTGAAGAAACTTGTGTTTGATATGCTCGGCGAAGCGGGCGCGAAAAAAGCCCGCAAGGAAATGCGGGCGCGGGGATATGCGGAAGATGTTATAGATTCGGAGATAGTAGCGGATTCGCTTTTTGACGTGCTTTCCGAAAAAGGCATAATCAAAGAGATGTCGAAAGAAACGCGTGTGTCAGTTGCAGATATGCTTCGTCATCTTTCCGACAGTATACGGGAAATGCTTTCACGCCTGACCGGCACGGAAACGTGGAGAATAGAACTGCGCGACAAGGCGACGAATTACAGACATCTTTCAAATATGTTTATGAACGCCATGGACACGGCGGCGGACGACGTGCAGCGTGCGGAACTTGTGGAGGATATAAGGGGAGAGAAACGGTTTTCATTTAAGGGTTATACGAAAGACGGGATTGAGGTATACGAAACTTCCAAAGAGGTTAAATCTTTGCCTTGGGACCAAAGAAGACAGCAGTATATTGATTTGATGAAAAATCAATATCAGGGCAAGACGGCAAAGTTTGTTCGCAATGGTCACTCATATTACGCTCAATTCGACAGAAACAGCATAAGAAAACCGATATACGGGGATAAGCGTTCGACGGCAGCGGGGCGGGATGCTTTGGTAAATGCGGGCGCGGACGGGGACTTATTCAATCTCGTAGAGAATTCTCGATACAAGGGAAGCAAAGTCAATACAAAAAAACACACGCACGCCGATTATTTCGATTATTTCATCAAGACCGTACAGATAGACGGAGCAGTATTTGACCTCATTGCGGATGTCGAGAAGAAATACGGTACGGGTGATGAATACATATACACTCTCGCGCTTACGGAAAACAAAAAAATTAAGGCATCCGCCCCGTCAGGTGAAAAAATCCCTGTCAAAGTGGGGCGCAATGCCTTAACCGTTAACAATACTATATCACAAAATAAAGGTATTGTCAATACCATTATATCCGAAAATTCGGAAAATGATTCAACAAAGAGATATTCGTTTAAGAAAACTCTTGATATGCCATGGGAGGAACAAGTTTCGGGCTACTACAACAAGAGAAATATAAACCGAAGCGATACTTTACTCGTGGAAAAAAATACTTCGGAAAGGTTGCAAGGTGAGGGGCTTGAAAATGTTCCGTTTGGAATTCCGTTGAGTGTCATAAGCAAAGCCCAAAGCGGAAAGGACGCATACCACTCGATAAGTATATCGAATATTAAAAATCTGCAATCAGGTATCGAAAACTACATTGCGTGCATTTATAATGCAGACCGAAAATCTGTTATATTTATCACTAACTTGACTGAAAACGGAAAGCCTGTTGTTGTTTCGTTTTTGATAAATCAATCTTTTGACTGGGAGCGTATGCACAAAGCAACATCAATTCATTCCCGGGAAAATATAGTCCCGCTGCTGGAAAACCTGTCGGAAGATTCAACGGTATTTGTTAAAAACAAAAAAGAGTTCAACAGACTTGTCGGACTAAGAAAGCCTGATCACCGTCAGGCGCTTGCCCTGCAAGCCAAAATTGAACTCAATGATAGTATTGTATCACAATCTCCCGAAAAAATCAACCCCTCCGAAGAAAAAACTTTCGACAAAAAGCAAAGTAAGAAAAAAGAACCCGTGAAGGCGCTGAAAGCGGAAGACGTTTTCGGCAAAGATTACAAAGCGGAATATGCGGCATTGAAAGAAGAAACGGAGAATATCAGAAAAGAGATTGCCGTTCTTTCGACGGAAAAGCATATAGACGACGGATATAAAGACGAGCAAACGGAGCGGCTGACGAAGATACTTAAAAATAAAGAAGCGCTTCTTAAACGCATGGACAGTTTGAGAACGATACTTGCGCAGTTGCAGGCAAGAAACGCGAATGTCAGCCGATACGCAAAACTGTTCCTGGATAATTTCCAAGCCGTGAAGAAGACCGGTTCATACCGGGCGACGGGCGAAAACTGGGAAATAATGAAAGCGGTGTCGGAGATAACGGACACATACGAGCCTGTCGTTTCCGACTTTGCGACAAAGGCGGGGCTTGCCAAACTGCAAAAAGAGCATAAGCAGATATACGACGCGTTTATGGCTTATGCGCAGGATAAGGCGTATATCCGACCGTTCAATCTTTCCGAATACAAAAGCGTTTTGGAAAAACTTGCGAAAGAATATAAAGCCGAGGGCGCGGATATTTCGGGACTTGCCGCGGAACTGAAAAACGCGGTTGAGATATACCTGAACAAGGCGGCGGATAAACAGCCGTCGTATGAGGCTCTTGTGCGCGAGTTTGACGTTATCCTTTCGGATATTACGGAGAAGAGCGAAAAGCTTGCGGATAAAAGCGAATGGGCGCAGAAGATAAAAGGGCAGACCGTTAAACTTGTCGGAGATCAATACAGAAACGTTATTGACACATTCGGCAGCCTTGCGGAAGCAAACAGGTATATGAACGGCGCCGTTAAGTTTTCGCTTATGCTTGTATTCTGTACAAATACGGGAGTTTATCGGATATCAAGAGGTCTGTAATAATGAAAAATTGAAGAAAAGCGGAAAAATATGGGAAATATCGTTTATGTTGCATTTTATTACATATATATGCTTGACAATTGAACAGAATGGGAGTATAATTGTATACAGAAATACTTGAATGTGCGAGTTTTGCGATTTCGCTATGTCCGCATTCGAAAGGGAGGATAATACAATGCTTGAAATTTCGGGAAAAACAAACCTGCTCGAACAGAAGAGTTACAAATATTCTCTTCAAGATATTCCCGACCCGAACCTTTACAGAGACATCTATCCTTATGAGGCTGTGCCGAAGATAGCGTTCAACCACCGCCGTGTGCCTATGGGTATGCCTGAGGAAATATGGATAACCGACACATCTCTGCGTGACGGACAGCAGTCGGTCGAGCCTTATACGGTAGACCAGATAGTTCAACTTTACAAGTTGATGTCAAAACTCGGCGGTCCTTACGGAATAATCCGTCAGACGGAGTTTTTCATATACAGCAAAAAGGATAGGGAAGCCGTTGAAAAATGTATGGAACTCGGTCTGCGCTTCCCCGAAATCACAACTTGGATAAGGGCGACGAAAAACGACTTCAAACTTGTCCGTGATATGGGTATACGCGAAACGGGAATACTTGTAAGTTGCTCCGATTATCATATATTCAAAAAAATGAAGATGACGCGCAAACAGTGCATGGACTATTACCTTGCGACTGTTGCGGAAGCTTTTGAAGCGGGCGTTATGCCGCGTTGTCACCTTGAAGACATAACCCGCGCCGACTTTTACGGCTTTGTTGTTCCGTTTGTTAACGAATTGATGAAGATGAGCCGCGATGCGGGCATACCCGTTCGAATCCGTGCCTGCGATACTATGGGTTACGGCGTTCCGTATCCCGAGGTTGCGCTCCCGCGTTCGGTTCCCGGTATAGTTTACGGTCTTCAACATTATTCGGACGTTAAATCAGATATGCTTGAATGGCACGGTCACAACGACTTTTATAAGGCTGTTGCGAATGCTTCCACCGCATGGCTTTACGGGGCGTGTGCCGTCAACTGCTCGTTGCTCGGTATAGGCGAAAGAACGGGCAATATTCCGCTTGAAGCGATGGTTATGGAATATGCGTCCCTCCGCGGTTCGCTTGACGGAATGGACACTTCCGTTATAACCGAGATTGCGGAATTTTTCGAAAAGGATATCGGCTACAAAATTCCGCCGATGACGCCGTTTGTCGGAGAAAACTTCAACGTTACCCGTGCAGGCATTCACGCCGACGGAATACTTAAAGACGAAGAGATCTACAATATTTTCGATACGGGAAAAATACTGAACCGTCCTGCGGCTGTTGTTGTTTCGAAGACGTCGGGACTTGCGGGTATCGCATATTGGATAAATTCGCATTACAGACTGCCCGACGACAAAAAAGTGGATAAGCACGACCCCGTTGTTCAGAAGATGAAAGAGTGGGTTGACAAAGAATATGAAGACGGCAGATCCACAACGCTTTCCAACAAGGAACTTGAAGCGAAATTCAAAGAATTCAGCGAGGAGGAAGAACAGAAATGATGACCGAACATAAAACGGTTTCCATTGCGGATCAGATTTTTGAGCAACTCGAACGTGACATTCTTGCAGGAGAGTATGAACGCGGCGAGATTTTGACGGAAGCGAAACTTTCCGAAAAACTCGGCGTCAGCAGAACGCCCATCCGCGAAGCGCTTCGCCGCCTTGCGCAGGAGCATATAATAATTGAAACGACACGCGGCGCAAGCGTTGTAGGTATAAATAAGGATGATATGCGCGATATGTACGACATTCGTATGCGGCTTGAAGGCTTTGCGGCATATAAGGCGGCGCAGAACCGAACGGAAGAAGACGTTGAGAAACTTCGTAAAATTCTTGAACTTCAGGAGTTTTATACGCAAAAGCACGACGCGGACAATATTAAAAACTTCGATACGGATTTTCATGCCGAAATGTATCTTTGTTCCAAAAGTCAGAATCTGTATTACACGCTTGAACCTCTTCATAAAAAAGGCGTAAAATACAGAAAAGCTTCCGTTGCGAGGACGGATAACGCGGAACAGTCGTTTGAAGAACACAAAGCCATTTTCGAAGCGATTGCGGCGGGCGACCCCGAAGCGGCGGAAAAGGCGGCATTAAAACATATAGAAAACGCAAGAGATCGTTTGTTCAAAGAGGAGAATAAATAAAATGGGATTGACGATAGCGCAGAAGATAATTAAAGATCACCTTGTATCCGGAGATATGACAGTCGGTAGCGAGGTTGCTCTCCGTATAGATCAGACCCTGACGCAGGACGCAACGGGAACCATGGCATATCTCGAATTTGAGTCCATGGGTATTCCCAGAGTGAGAACCGAAAAGTCTGTTGCATATATCGACCACAACACTCTGCAATCGGGTTTTGAAAATGCCGACGACCACAGGTATATTCAATCCGTTGCAAAAAAACACGGACTTTATTTTTCAAGACCGGGTAACGGAATTTGCCATCAAGTCCATCTTGAACGGTTCGGCAAACCCGGCAAAACGCTTATCGGTTCAGACAGCCACACTCCGACGGGCGGCGGCATAGGTATGCTTGCTTTCGGTGCGGGCGGACTTGACGTTGCGGTCGCAATGGGCGGCGGTGCATATTACATAACGATGCCCAAAATGTATAAAGTGGAACTTACGGGCAAATTGCGGGATTTTGTTACTGCAAAAGACGTGAGCCTTGAAATCTTGCGTATTCTTTCAGTTAAAGGCGGCGTGGGCGCCATTATCGAATGGGGCGGCGAGGGAATAAAAACGCTGTCCGTTCCCGAAAGAGCAACGATAACGAATATGGGCACGGAACTCGGCGCAACAACGTCGATATTCCCGTCCGACGAAATTACGAAAGCGTTCCTTGAAGCGGAGGAAAGAGGCGAGGATTGGAAGCCGCTTTCATCCGACCCCGACGCTGAATACGACGCTGTTATAAAAATAGACCTTTCGACGCTCAAACCGCTTATTGCCTGTCCGCATTCACCTGACAACGTTGTAACTGTCGAGAGCCTTAAAGGAACAAAAGTCGATCAGGTATGTATCGGCTCATGCACAAACTCGTCGCTTCTCGATATGCTTAAAGTTGCGGCACTTCTGAAAGGCAAGGTTATCGACCCGACAGTCAGCCTTTCCATTTCTCCCGGTTCAAAACAGGTGCTTGCGATGCTTGCCGATTGCGGCGCATTGACGGATATTATCTCTGCGGGTGCAAGACTTCTCGAATGTGCTTGCGGTCCGTGCATAGGTATGGGATTTTCTCCGAACAGCGCGGGCGTCAGCCTGAGAACGTTCAACAGAAACTTTGAGGGCAGAAGCGGCACCAAAGACGGAAAAGTTTATCTCGTTTCGCCCGAAACCGCAGTTGCGGCGGCTCTGACAGGGGAGATAACGGACCCTCGTCTTCTCGGAAAAATGCCCGAAATAGAGATGCCTGCTGCGTTCAGAATAGACGATTCCGCCGTGATTCCTCCAGCAGATGAAGAAACCGCAAAAACACTTGAAGTGCTTCGCGGTCCGAATATAAAGAAATTTCCCGATACGTTCCCGCAGGAAAACACTCTTACAGCCCCGCTCCTACTCAAAGTCGGAGATAACATCACCACCGACCACATAATGCCCGCGGGCGCAAAGATTCTGCCTTACCGTTCCAATATTCCGCACCTTTCGCAGTTCTGCTTTGCTGTATGCGACGAAACGTTCCCCGAGAGAGCAAAAGCCGCGGGACGTTCCGTTATCGTCGGCGGTTCAAACTACGGTCAGGGTTCAAGCCGTGAACACGCAGCGCTTGTTCCGCTTTATCTCGGCGTTCGCGCTGTTGTGGCAAAGAGTTTTGCGAGAATCCATGTTGCAAACCTGATAAACGTCGGAATTCTCCCGCTTACATTCAAGAACCCCGAAGATTACGACAAACTGAAAATGAATGACACGCTCACATTCTCCGACGTTCATTCGGGCATGGATAAAGGCGTTATCATGATGAAAGACGAAACGACGGGCGAGAGTTTTGAACTGTCCTGTTCGTTCACCGAAAGACAGAAAGACATTCTCAAAGCGGGCGGTCTGCTTGCATACACAAAGGAGCAGGGAAAATGATTGAAAATCAGATAAAAGCGGCGGTTGAGCATTACGAGGCTCTTTTGCGCAAGCAACTTGCAAGAGTTGAAGATATGGAAAAGGGCGCACAAGCGGCTGACCTTTCCAAAAAAGAAAAGATAGTTATCGGAGTTATCGGCGGCGACGGCATAGGTCCGATAATCGTTGAACAGGCAAAGCGCGTTCTTGATATTCTTCTTAAAGACGAGATAGCGACGGGTCGTGTCGAAATCCGTGAAATAGGCGGTCTTACAATAGAAAACAGACTTGCGCTCGGCCAGTCCGTTCCCGAAGAAACGCTTGCGGAGATCAAAAAATGCGACGTTCTTCTGAAAGGTCCCACAACGACCCCGAAAGGCGGTACGATGGAAAGTGCCAACGTAACGCTTCGCCGCGAACTTGACCTTTATGCAAACGTGCGTCCCGTTTCAGTTCCTGAAAAGGGTATTGATTGGACTTTCTACCGTGAAAACACAGAGGGTGAATATGTTCTCGGCAGCAGCGGTATTGAAATTCCCGGCAAACTTGCGATGGATTTCAAGGTCACAACCGACCTCGGAACACGCAGAATAGCGCGTGCGGCTTTTGAATTTGCCCTCAGAGAGGGTAAGAACAATGTTGCGATAGTCACAAAGGCAAACATCATGAAAAAGACCGACGGTAATTTCTCCCGAATCTGCCATGAGGTTGCGGCGGACTATCCCGAAATAGAGACAGAGGACTGGTACATTGACATCATGGCGGCAAATCTCGTCAATGAAAGCATTCGTTCGAAGTTCAAAGTCTTTGTGCTTCCCAACCTTTACGGCGATATCATCACCGATGAAGCGGCACAGATACAGGGCGGCGTAGGCACTGCGGGCAGCGCAAATATGGGCGACAGATATTCAATGTTCGAAGCCATTCACGGCTCTGCTCCGAGAATGATTGAAGAGGGTATAGGCGATTATGCGAACCCGTCCTCGATTTTCAAGGCGGCGGAAATGATGCTTTCGCATTGCGGACTTTCCGAAAAGGCTAAGCGTCTTGCCGATGCGCTTACTGTTTGCAACGAAACCGAAAAACGCGTTGTCGTTACGGGCGACCGCAGCGGCGCTACCTGCAAAGAATTTGCGGATTATGTGATTGAAAAACTTTAAGTCGTAAAGGGGCTGTAAAAAAACGCAAGTTTTTTTACAGCCCCTTTGGGGATAGGAAAAAATGTTCAGAATGGGTGAATCGAACCCGAAGGCGTACATAGGGTACGTCGAGAGGTGAGATTCGCCCGTAGCAAAAAAGGCGTATTAAAATCTTATTTTATGGAAAAAACGCAAAAATTGCTGTTTTGAGTCGTTTTGTTTATCTTTTAGACCATTGCTTTTTTTTTGTATTTTTCAGCATTTTTTGCGGTCTGGGCTTTTTTTACATCCCCTTTTATATTCAGTCTTCCGTATGTTCCGCTTCCGATGTTTTTGCCCCGTCGGAGTCTTCTGTTACTTCTTTTTTATCATCTTTTGTATCAGCCTTGTTCGGTGCGGGCATAACGGGCGTTTCTCCTTTTGAAATATCGGCGAGCGCCTGTGCCATGAGTTTTTCGAATCTGCGCGGCCGAATCATGAAGCATACCGCGCCGAAAACGAGCAGTATGAAAGCAATAAGGCTGTAAAGCGGGTAATCTTTGAGCAATGCAAGCGTGAAAAAGCCCGTCAAAGCCATATAGATGAACCAAAAAACTTTGTCCGAGCTTGGTTTTGTGTGACGGTATTCCAGTCTGCAATTTCCGTTTTCGTCGGCGGCGTACGTTCCTTTTATCACGGAATCGCTTCTGTCGGCGTTTTTGAGCGTGAAAAATCCGTCGCCTATCTTGCCGTAGAAAGAATTTGTTTCAGTCGCTTTTTTGCCGACTTTTTCGGAAAAACGCTTTTCAAACTCTTCAATCGAAACTGTTGTATTAAGTGTCATTTTTCAGCATCTCCTATATTTTGTTGAAAGTGTCTTTTATCGAGTACACAGGTATAAGTTCTGCGTTTGTTTTTATATGCGAAAGTTTGTTTCTTGCGGGAACGATACATCTTTTGAAACCGAGTTTTTCCGCTTCGGATATGCGTTTTTCTATACCCGAGACCGCTCTGATTTCTCCCGCAAGTCCTATCTCTCCGATAAGCGCCGTATCGTCGGGAATAATAAAATCTTTCAGCGCGGAAGCAACGGCGCAGGCAACCGCAAGATCTGCGGCGGGTTCGTCAAGCTTCAAACCTCCGATAACGTTGCAGTAAACGTCGCTTGTTCCGAAAAACATTCCGCAGCGTTTTTCAAGCACGGCAATCAGCAGATTAAGGCGGCTGTAATCAAAACCTGTTGCGACACGTCTCGGAGACGGGAACGGTGTCGGCGCAACAAGAGCCTGAACCTCCGCGCATATCGGGCGTGAGCCTTCGAGAACGCAGGTGGTGGCTATGCCCGAAACATTTGTGGGCTTGCCCTGTAAGAATATCGTGGACGGGTTTCTGACTTCCGTCAGCCCCTCGTTTGTCATTTCAAAAACGCCGACTTCGTTTGTCGAACCGTATCTGTTTTTTATCGCGCGCAGAATGCGGCAGTCAAGCGTTCTTTCTCCCTCGAAATAGAGAACTGCGTCAACCATGTGTTCCATAACTTTCGGTCCTGCGATAGAACCCTCTTTATTGACGTGTCCGACTATGAAAACGGGAATATCGCTGTCCTTTGCGAGGTGCATAAGCAGATTTGTGCATTCGCGCACTTGCGGGACGGAACCTGGCGAGGACTGCATATCGTCTCGGGACATCGTTTGAATGGAATCGACGATGACAATCCCCGGTTTTTCGGCAAGAACCGTCGAACAAACAGTACCGATATCCGTTTCGGAAAGTATGGAAAGTCTGTCCGTTGTCACACCCAGACGGCTTGCACGAAGTTTTATCTGCCCGGGTGATTCTTCTCCCGCGACATACAAAATATCCATGTCGAGATTTGCACACATCTGCAAAAGTATCGTCGATTTTCCTATACCGGGTTCACCGCTGACGAGAACGACAGAACCTTTGACTATGCCGCCGCCGAGAACTCTGTTCAATTCCGAAATTCCCGTGTCGGTTCTCTGTTCGCTTTCTTTTCCTATTTGCGATAATTTCAGGCTTTTTGCGGGCGCTTTTGCTTTCTGCTCGATTTTTTTCGATACTTCGACGGGCGCTGATATTTCTTCCGTCAAAGTGTTCCATGCGCCGCAATTCTGACATTGTCCCGACCATTTTGCGGATTCGGCTCCGCACTCGGAACAAATGTAAACTGTCTTTGTTTTTGCCATTGTAACGAACTCCTTTGAAACAATTATAACACAGTCGTGTCGGGATTTCAAGTCCCTTGACATTTTTATACAATTATGATAAAATGACCGTATAATTCAATCCGAAAAGGAAGTATCAGAAATGTATTATATAGGCGTCGATCTCGGCGGCACGAACATAGCCGTCGGCATAGTTGACAAAGAGGGAAAAATTCTTGCGAAAAAGTCCGTCAAAACGCTGGCTGACCGCCCGTTTGACGAAATTGTTGCTGATATGGCAAAGTGCATACTTGATTTGCTTGCGGAACAGGGAATGACGGAAAACGACATCGCTTTGATAGGTATAGGCTGCCCCGGAAATCTTGATACGGAAAACGGCAGACTTGTCTATGCCAACAACTTCAAAAACGGCACGGACGTACCTCTTCGCAAACTTATGCAGCAGCATATAAACAAGCCCGTATATCTCGGCAACGATGCCAATGTGGCGGCGCTCGGAGAAACAATATCCGGTGCGGCAAAAGGCGTGAAGAACGCGGTTATGATAACCCTCGGAACGGGTGTCGGCGGCGGTATTATCATCGACGGCAAAATTTATGAGGGACAAAATTCCGCAGGTGCGGAAATGGGACACGTCTGCATTGTCAAAGACGGCGAACATTGTTCCTGCGGCAGAAACGGTTGCTGGGAAGCGTATGCTTCCGTTACGGCGCTTATCCGTCAGACAAAAGAGGCTATGAAAGCACACCCCGAATCAAAAATGAATGAAACGCCTATGGATGAAGTAAACGGCAGAACCGCGTTTGATGCAATGCGCGCGGGCGATGCTGCTGCAAAAGATGTTTGCGACAGATACATAGAATATATTGCGGAGGGACTTGTCGATATCGTCAATGTTTTCCGCCCCGAAACGCTTATCATCGGCGGCGGAATCTGCAAAGAGGGCGACACGCTGCTTGTTCCCATCAAGAACTTTATAAATAAGTACGCATACGGCGGAAGTCTTAACCCCGAACAGCATATCGAAATCGCAAAACTCGGCAATGACGCGGGTATAATCGGCGCGGCGCTTATTCACGCATAACGCGATGAGGACGGTTATTCTCGGCAAAAACGACGGCGGACAAAGGCTTGACAAGTATATGTCGAAAGCCTTTCCGTCAATGCCGCAGTCTATGATATACAAATACCTTCGCAAGAAATGCGTTCGCGTCAACGGCGTTCATGCCGCGGCGCAGACCGTTTTGCGTGAGGGCGATGAACTGCGGTTTTTTATAAGCGACGAATACTTTGAAAACGGCATGGACAAAGTTGATTATTCAAAAATAAGAGTATCGTTCAAGGTCGTTTACGAGGACGAGAACATTCTCGTAGTCGATAAACCCGCAGGCTTGATATGCCAGCCTGATGCGGAAGAGAATTTTAACACTCTTTCGAATCATATTATCGCATATCTTATCGGAAAAAGGGAGTATTCGCCCGAAAAGGAAAATTCGTTTGTTCCCGCGCTTTGCAACCGCATAGACAAAAACACGCAGGGGCTTGTGATTGCCGCCAAAAATGCGGAATCTCTTCGCATAATGAACGATAAGATAAAGAAAAGAGAAATATCCAAGTTTTACAAGTGCCTTGTTTTCGGTAAGCCCGAACCCGAAAAAGCGGTCGTACACGCTTTTTTGAAAAAGAACTCGGAAACAAATACCGTTACCGTTGTCGGCACTCTTCCGAAAAATGCCGATGGTTTCAAGAATATTTCAACCTCGTATGAGGTTGTTGCGACCGACGGTAATATCAGCCTGCTTCGCGTGGGGCTGTTGACGGGACGGACTCATCAGATAAGGGCGCACATGGCGTTTCTCGGTCATCCTCTTCTCGGGGACACCAAATACGGCACTGCGGCGGCAAATAAAGGCTTTCCTTTCAAATATCAGGCACTCAGTTCCTGTGAATTGACTTTTGATTTTCCGACCGATGCGGGAAGCCTCTCATATCTGCGCGGAAAAACGTTGAAAACAGCGGCTTTTTTCGATGAATGGGAAATTGTACAAAAACTGTCTTTCTTGAAGTGAAAATTTTGTATGATTGCATAATTGACCGCAAAATACAGAGTAATTCGGAGCAAAACAGAGTATTTCGGAGAAAAATCAAAGCCACGATTGAAATTTTGCGATTAAAGTCGAATTTTACATAAAAATCCCTTGACAATTAGATTTTTTGTGCTATTATATTATTGTATTTCGGAGACCCCTTCGCGATACAATAATTTTTTTTATCTTGAAGGGAGATAAAAGGATGTCTGAAAACATCATTCAACTTGAAAATGTTTCGGTTGCTTTTGATGGGGAAAAGGTCCTCGATAATCTGAGTCTTTCGATCAAAGACAAAGAATTTGTGACCTTGCTCGGACCCAGCGGTTGCGGAAAGACCACGACCCTGAGAATTATTGCGGGCTTTATTGAACCTGACAGCGGAAATTTGTACTTCGACGGAAAACGTATCAACGATATTCCTCCGTATAAACGGCAGGTGAACACGGTTTTTCAGCGATACGCTCTCTTTCCGCATCTGAACGTGTTTGAAAATATCGCGTTCGGACTTCGTTTGAAAAAAATGCCCGATGCGGAGATTCGCAAAAAAGTCTTCGATATGCTCGAACTCGTGAACCTCAAAGGCTATGCTTCCAGAAAAGTCGGAAATCTTTCCGGCGGACAGCAGCAGAGAGTTGCGATTGCCCGCGCGCTTGTGAACAATCCGCGTGTGCTTCTTCTTGACGAACCTCTGGCGGCACTTGACCTGAAACTGCGCAAAGATATGCAGAACGAATTGAAGCGTATTCAGAAACAGTCGAACATCACGTTCGTTTATGTTACGCACGACCAGGAAGAAGCACTTTCGATGTCCGATACGGTCGTTGTTATGGACGAGGGCGTTATTCAGCAAATAGGCACGCCGCTTGATATTTACAACGAACCCGCCAACGCATTTGTTGCGGACTTCATCGGCGAAAGCAATATCCTTGACGGCGTTATGCTTGAAGATTACAGCGTTCTTGTTGCGGGACACAAATATACCTGCTCCGACAAGGGCTTTGCCAAAAACGAACCCGTTGACGTTGTTATCCGTCCCGAGGATATAAAGGTCGTTGCTTCCGACCAAAGCCACCTTTCGGGCACGGTCACAAATGTTGTTTTCAAGGGCGTTCATTACGAAATAATCGTAGATATAAAGAATTTCAAATGGCTTATACAGACGACCGAATTTCACGGCGTCGGCGAAAATATAGGAATTGAACTTGCTCCCGATCTTATTCATGTTATGAAAAAATCCGAGTATTCGGGCTCGTTCGGCGATTACAGTTCGTACAGTGAAGAATATGACGAACTCAGCGAGATTGTCGATGAGGAAGAAGCCGCGGAGGAACTTGAACGTGAGCAGGCGGCGGAGGATTTGTGATGAAAAACAAACTTGTCGCTCTTCCTTATATAATATGGATGTTTCTCTTTATCGTTGCGCCTCTGATAATCGTTGTATTTTACGCTTTTACCAATGCGAACGGTGAGTTTACGTTTTCAAATATCGTAAATCTCAAAGAATATATCCCGACCTTTCTTTCTTCGATATGGATGGGGGCTTTGGCGGCGTTTATCAGTTTGCTGATAGGCTATCCCACGGCGTATTTCATATCGAAAGCGGGAGAGAGAACTCAAAAAATATTGGTCATGCTCGTTATGCTTCCGATGTTTATGAGTTTCCTGCTTCGAACGATAGCGCTTGTTTCGCTGATGTCGAACAACGGTTTGATAAACAGTTTTATCGACATGATAGGACTTGAAAAACTTTCGCTTATAAGAAACACTCCCGCAGTTATCGTCGGAATGGTATATATTTATCTTCCGTATATGATAATGCCCCTTTACAATTCGCTTTCGAAAATGGACAAAAACATTCTCGAAGCCGCGGAAGACCTCGGCGCAAACAGATTTCAGCGTTTTCGCAGAGTGGTGTTCCCGCTGTCCGTTCCCGGAGTTATATCGGGTGTGACGATGGTTTTCGTTCCCGCGGTCAGCACGTTCTATATCTCAAAAAAACTCGGCGGGATTTCCGACGTCATGATAGGAGATATTATCGAACAGCAGTTCAAACAGGCGTACAACCCGTATATGGGTGCCGCAATGGCTCTCGGACTTCTTGTTCTTATCTTCGTATGTATGGCAATAATGCGCAAATTCTCCGGTGATGATGGGGAGGAGATAGTGCTGTGAAAGTTTTCGGAAAAATATTTACCGCTATTATTTTTATCCTGCTTTATGCACCGATATTTGTGCTTGTCGCTCTTTCGTTCAACACATCGAAAAGCACCGTTATGATTGACGGATTTACTTTTCAATGGTATAAGGAACTGTTTACAAACTCCAACCTGATGGGACTTTTGCTGAACACCCTTATCCTTGCCGTTGCTTCAAGCGTCGTCGCCACTTTGCTCGGCACGACTGCGGCGCTCGGCATAAGCAAGATGAAAAAACGCACGCGCAATCTTGTTATGTCCGTAACAAATATCCCGATGTCGAACCCCGAAATCGTAACGGGCGTTTCGCTTGCGCTGCTTTTCGTATTTATCGGAACGTGGCTCAAAATAGATGACGTTCTCGGCTTCGGAACGCTGTTTATCGCACACGTTACGTTCAATCTGCCGTATGTTATTCTGTCCGTCATGCCCAAACTTCGCAGCATGGACAGAACCATGATAGACGCGGCTCTCGACCTCGGTTGTACGCCCGCGCAGGCTTTTCGAAAGATAACACTTCCGGAGATAATGCCCGGTGTTGTTTCGGGTTTTGTTATGGCGTTTACGCTGTCGCTTGACGACTTTGTTATCAGTTATTTCGTATCGGGCTCGACGTTTACGACGCTCCCCGTGGAAATATACAACTACACGAAAAAACCGATGTCGCCGACGATATATGCGTTGTTTACGCTGATGTTCTTGATAATTCTTATTCTGCTTTTGGTTATGAATATTGCAGATATTCGCCGCGATAAAAAGAAGGCGGCATTATACGGGAGGACATAAGAAATTGAAAAAAATCGTTTCATTCTTTTTTGTTCTGTGTACGCTTATCGCAATCTTTTCGGTTGTGACTCCCGCTGCGCAGAGAACCGTTACCGTTTATAACTGGGGACAGTATATCGGAACGGGTGAAGATGACACCATTGATGTTATAGCCGAATTTGAAGCAAAGACAGGCATAAAAGTCAATTACATAACGTACGACAGCAATGAGACGCTTTGGACAAAACTCGAAATGGGCGGCTCGAACTATGACGTTATAATTCCGTCCGACTATATGATAGGACGTCTTATCGCAAACGATATGCTCGAAAAGATAAACTTCGACAACGTTCCGAATTATGCGAATATTCCCGACGCTTACAAAAACCTTGATTATGACCCGAACAACGAATATTCCGTTCCGTACACGTTCGGCACGGTCGGCATAATCTACAACACAAAGTATGTGACAAAAGAAATCACAAGCTGGGAATCTTTGTGGGATCCCGATTATGCGGGTTACACGCTGATGTTTGATAATGCGCGTGATGCATTCGGTATTGCCGAACTCCGTCTCGGTTACGATCTGAACACCGAAGAGCCTGCGGAATTTGAAGAGTGCTACAAACTTCTTCTCGAACAGAAACCCGTTCTGCAAAGTTATGTAATGGATCAGATATTTGACCTTTTGGAGAGCGGCGAAGCGTGGATAGCGCCGTATTATGCAGGCGACTATATGACGATGAGCGAAACAAATCCCGATCTTGCGTTCTGTTTTCCCGATGAGGGCTTCAACTACTTTGTCGATGCCATGTGCATCCCGAAGGGCGCAAAAAACAAAGCGGAAGCCGAAGAGTTTATAAACTTTATGTGCGACCCTGAAATCGCGGGCAGAAACGCCGATGCGATAGGGTATGCAACTCCCGTTGACGGCGCAAAAGAATATCTTGATGAGGAATGGGCTAACAGCCCCGTCGTATATCCTTCCGAAGAAGTTCTCAAAAACGGCAGAACGTTTAACGCTCTTTCAACCGAAGCCAATCAGAAAATGGATGAACTTTGGACAAGATTGAGAGCAATGGAAATTAGCGATATTGATTCTTCTGTGCAGAACGGACAGACGACCGCAAAAAATGACTATATGTGGGTGGCGTATTGTCTCGGCGGCGCCGTTGTCGGTGCGCTTGTTACATGGATATTCATGCACCGTGAATACAGAAAGCGTCTGTGTGACGATAAAGATTATTATAAAAACAAATAATAAAGATTAAGCAAAAAATCAGCGGAAAATCCGCCGATTTTTTGCTTTTTTAACAGTATTCAGTCTCAAGAATTGATATAAGCGCGACAAAGTGTCATTTATGCACAAATCCGTAAAAAACGGACAATTGAAAAAAAAGAGCCTTCTATGGTAGAATAGATATATATTATCTACAATTACCATAGG
>ERZ779861.2243-NODE-2243-length-18907-cov-8.252175_pt1 | contig 18907 bp, 24 predicted proteins | sample MGYA00511558_ERZ779861 | MGnify/ENA primary metagenome ERZ779861 (study PRJEB29588, sample SAMEA2163432) | human gut metagenome | biome: human gut; feature: human-associated habitat; material: faeces | place: Denmark | collected 2008/2010 ...
CGGGCGGCGTCCCGTTTGGCGTAATAATTGTATACCCGCTGCGCGACGGCCTGTCCGTTCGCCGCAGATACGAGCGTCGCGCCGGTGATCTCGACGACATTCGTCTTGGTGTTGGACGTTACGTCGGGGTTTTCCACCGTGTAAACGGTTTCCGTATCCCTGTACCTCTCCCCGCCGATTTCGATGCTGCCGTCGCTGCTCTTTGTGTAGGTGTGCGCGGTGACCCTGACCGCCGTAACGACTGCGGAGGTATCCACCGACGCGCCGGTATATGTACGGCCGGCGCCGATGCTCTCCGGCGTGCCGCCGGGCGAAAAAATGCGGATCGTCTCCCCGCCGTCGGTCGCCGCACAGACGCCGAAGGCAAACAGCACCTGCTGCAGCGCTTCCCGCCGTGTGGACGGCATCAGAATGCCGGTCAGCGATTCGTCGCCGATGCCGGACGACGGGTCATACACGACCTCGAACTGTCCGTCCACAATGTCCGAGATGAGCTGTCGGGCGGAATATCCGTTGTACACGCCGCCGGAAAAGCTGTCGCGCTCCAAAACGCCGATCGCATCCTCGCAGTTCAGGCTGTATATGCGCTTTGCCGTGCGCCTGCTGTCGGACAGGTAATATACGCCGACCGTCGAAGAGGATTCCTCCTGCTGGCCGAAGCCCGTGCAGCGGACTTCGAACGGCTGCCTTTCCTGAAAGATGTATTCGACGTCCTCCGAGCTGTCCAGCACCCACTCCAGCACGCTCGCGGGAAGCTCCTGCGCAAGCAGGTCGGTTTGGGCGACGACCCGCGCCGAACGGATCTGCGACATATCGAACACACGGGTGACGCCGATGATGACCTGCGACAGCTTGGCATAGCATGCGGGCAGGGCGGTCTTCCGGAGCGTGATCTCCACCTTGTCGAACTGCTCGACCGTCGTCTGGCAGAAGTATATGCTCCTGTCCGGCGAAAAGGCCTTTTCGGTCAGCAGCGCGCCGCTGCGGTACCAGCAGATCAGCACGTCGCTGCAATACCCGCCGGACGAGGACGTATCGAAAACAAGCGTAATGCCGGGCGAGGTATACGTTCCGTCGAGCGTCAGCGTGACGACCGGCGCAGGGTCGAGCGTACAGTCATCGCCGCTGAGCACGGAGGACCAGTACGGCTCGGTCCCGCCGCCGTATATTCTGCGCGTGCCGTCCAGCGTCCAGACGTTGCGCTCCAGCGTGGCAGCCTGCGAAACATAATGCTCGTCATCCGCAAGCATAGACGGGTCGGAAAACGGGGTCGCCTCCGTCGCGGTGATCTGCGCGCCGTCGATTGCACCGGGTGCAATGTCCCTGTAGAGGATGGTGGTTGTGCTCATCCTGCACCGCCTTACGACGCAGGGCGCTTCTGCGCGTCAATGGGGATAAAATTGACGCTGATCTCGCCCCAATAGTTGACGCCGCCGGCCACATGATCAAGCGCCTGCGTGCCGCCGGTATAATACGCCTGATACGATATCGTCGTCTGGCCGTCGGCGGCTTCGAGCAGCACGCTGTCATCCACCGAATGCTCGATGAGGTAGTTCCAGAACGCATCCAGACCGGCATAATTGTCCCCGCGCCGGAATACGGTGAGCGTGTGCCCGATGTACGTGCCGATGATGTCGCGCGTCATCAGTCCCAACATCGTGCGCCCCGCGTTCTGCCCGTCTACGACGTTGAAATTCCGCTCGTACGCCGAGATCGCCACGTCTGCGTCGAACGTCCGCCCGTTCAGTTTGATGTAGCTCATTGCCTTCTCCTTATTTTGTCACAAACTTCATGCCGATACGACTTGACTCTCTTTGAATGGATGGGAACACGGCGCGGCCGAATTCCTTGCCGTCGAGCTCAAGAACGACCGTCATCGGCGTGCTGCCGCCATAACCCCGAGCAGACAGCGCCTCCGTGACCGCCTGCCGGATCGTGGACAGCGGCGCAACGACCTCCGGCTCCTGCTTGTTGTCCCCGAGCACGGCTAGGAACTGCCGGTTCGGCGGGATCACGCTCCCCGTCGCCAGCTCGGGGATGGGAATTTTGAAGTTACGGGAGGGTATGGCGATGTTCAAGTTGTTCCGAAGCCCCTCGTACAACGCATTTGCGAGTGTTTCGCCGATTTCCCTGCCCACGGATTCGGCATTTTTGCTTATTTCAGCTTCGGTTTGAGCAGAAGTCGGCCTGTCTGTGGGAATTCCCTTTAATCGGTTTTGATAATATGAAATGTCTGCGTCAACATCCTCCATTGCTGCGCGCAATTGTTCGATTTCTTTTCTTGCTTCTTCAAGCGCCCTTTGGGGCTCGTTCATAGACCGAACATATTTATAATAGGTCTCTACCCACTCGTCGAATTCTTCACGCGTTTCCGGCTCTCCGAAGAAAAACGGATTGCTCTTGATTTCATCCCATAATTCGTCTTTTCTCTGTTGGCTTAGTGCCTGAAATTCCGCCTCGGCCTTTTCAAGTTCCTTTTCAGCCTCTCGTAATGTTGCTTCGTTTGACGCTTTGCTTTTATAAAGATCGGAAAGAATCTCGTCATACGCTGCAACCATATAGGATTCATATTGCTTATCGATTATAGCCTGCAGTTCATTTCTCGTCCCTCTCCACGCGCCCGTCACTTCATCGATATTTGTAATCATTCCCGGCGCGTATTCGTCGAGTTGCGCCTTATACTCTTCGATAAGCGTCTTTTCTTCATCCGTGAATGTTGCCTTTTGTGATAAATCATAATATTTATCTGCAATATCGGTTATCCCGGCGTAGTCAGCATCCACATCTTCCGACTTCATCTTGCAGGTTTCCAAAAGGTTATTCACTTCATCTGTTGCATCCGACGCTTTATCCCCTATATCCTTTATGGCGTTTGTAAGTTTTCCTGTTTCCGAACTGTTGAATTTGAATTCTGCAAACGCCAAAACTGCAGATGTGATCCCGCCAATGATTCCTGCAGCCGCAAGCACAGGGTGCGTTTGCAATGCGGAGGAAAATCCCTCGATTGCCGACTTGGTTTTATCAATAACAGACGTTACCCCTTTATACCCAAGCCATATCCCCAGCGCGGTGACGATCCCCATCAATACAGCCTCGATCACATCCGGATCGGCGTTGAGTATCGTGTTGATAATGCCCTCAAGCGCCCATGTAACGCCGTCCCAGACGGCACTGAACGCAGGCGTGAGGGTATCCTTGAGCGTTTCCCAAAATTGGACGAAGCCTTTTCCGAAGTTGCTGTTCGTCAGCTTGTCCACCCACGATTCGTTTTCGGCGTCCCCGATGAGTTCAAACGACGCCTTGATCTCGTCCGCCGCGTCGGATACGCCGCCCGTATCCACGCTTGTGTCCTGCAGGATGTTCAGCTCGTCGAAGCTCAGAAGCTGCTTCTGCGCCTTTTCCGCAGCGTCTCCGGTGCTCTCGATCGCGCCGGCCATTTCGTACTGGTTTTTCGCCGCCTCCGCCGAGCTTTTGACCGATTTCCCGAAGATAATGCTGACGAACTGTGCGATTCCCCGCGTCACGCTGTTGACCAGATCGAGAAGCGTGCCCAGCGCGGGGGCGACCGCCTCGTAGATCGGCTGAAACGCCGTCAGGAGGTTGCCCTTGATGGCCGCAAGGCTGTCCGCGAATTCCTCGTTGGCCGTGATCATATTGCCGAGATACTGCGTCAGCGAATTCAGCGCACGGTAGGCCACGGAGAAGAGGACGGCGGACATCGCGATCCCCTTCAGGCGCTTCATGATATTCCCCAGCCCCTTCGACGTGCTTGAAAGCCGTTCGTTGACCTTCTTCTGCGCTTCCGCCATTTTGCGGCCTGCTTTCTCGGACGTCGACACGCGCTTTGCCATTTCACCCGCGGCAACCTTGCTCTTTTCCAGCTTTTCCTCCGCATATCCGATCCGGGTATCGTATTCCCTGACCTTCTCGGAAACGTCTTTCCACGCTTTTTCAAGCCTTTTTACCTCGGCTTCCTGCCTGTCGATGTCTGCCGCAATCTCACCCTGTCGTTCATAGGCGCGCATATATTCATCATATTGCCCTATGCCGCCGCTGGAAAGGACCGCTTCGTCCTGCTTCTGCAAATATTTCAGCTCGGCCAGCTTCGCCTTCGCTTTGTCGAGCTGCACGGCGTATTCGTTCATTTCTTCGGCGAGCGGGGAACGCTTGATCCGCATATCTTCTATGCTCTTTTCAAGGCTTTTGATCTCGCGCTTGAGCCGGTTCAGCTCCTTCATCGCTTCCTTGTCGTCAAGATCGACCCCGATAGTGACGCTGCCGTCTACGTTTGGATTTGCCATTTTTTCACCTCGGATTTGGTTTTATACGTATTGACAAAACACGTGTTTTATGGTATAATCATAGCAACGGAAGGGGATCGTAAGTATGCCGAAAACGCCGAGAGAGATGGAAAAAATCATTCTTGCCGACGTTTGGATCTTCAAATCACAGGAAGGTTCGCACAGACACTATGTTCATCCGAAAAAAACCGGAAAGGTTACAATCCCGTTCCACAATAAAGATATCCCGAAAGGGACCGAAAACGCGATATTGAAGCAGGCAGGCTTAAAATAGCCCCAACGCTTCATTTATTGTTCGCGCTTTGCGCGAACGGTGATACAGGAGGTATTGTTATGTTGTCTGCTTATCCCGCTTGCTTTATCAAAGAAGAAAACGGATACTCCGTCATATTTCCGGATTTGAACCATCTCGCAACCTGCGGAGAGACGCTGGAGGAAGCCCTGTCTATGGCGGTCGACTGCCTTGCCGGGTATCTGTATACGCTTCAGAAGGACGGCGAATCGGCTCCGCCGGCTTCCGCTGTCGGAAGCATGGATGCTTCCGCACTGGCTGCTGAGTTTGGTGTGCCCGATCGCAGCGCTTTTGTGAATCTCGTCACCGTAGATGTTGCGGAATACGCAAAAACGCATTTCGAAAAGTCCGTCAAGAAAACGCTCACGATACCGGAATGGCTGAACAAGGCCGCGCTGGAGCAGAATATCAATTTCTCTCAGACGCTGCAGGATGCCCTGAAGGCCCGTCTCCATCTGAACTGAATGGAGCGTAACGGGATGAAATCTGCCGAGCCGCCCTATTCGGGCGGTTTTTACTTACCGCCCGTCCATACCGAAAGCACATCATTGTCCCGCTGCGAAAACCGCTGCCGCAGTGTGACAAGCCCGCGGTTGCGGTTGTACCACTCACGCTCGGACCTGTCCAGCTTCTTTCCCCGCGCCAGCTTATCCCGTATGGCGACCACCTGCGCGAACAGGCAGTCCCCGATCTCCTGATAGGCTGACAGGAACGTCCACCAGTGCAGCGGCTCGGGCTGCCGGATGTCCCGCCCCAGCACACGGCTGACGGGAGCGGCAATCAGGCCGAAATCCTGCTGCCAGTCCATCAGCCTCGGCCCTTTCCGCCCTTCCCCTTCCCCGCCGCCGTTCAGATACCAGACGCAGCGCTCCAGCGCCTCGGAAAGACCCGCGCCGGAGGCCGCCTCCGGATCGTCGTAGAGCATATACAGCGCAGCCATCGCCTTTTCCCCGTCGGACAGGTCGGGGTCATTCATCGCTTCTATCGCGTCGAGCGCCGCGCGGTAGTCGATGTCTATACCGTAAAGCCTGCCGCCGACCTCCAACGCTGTCGGAAGGGTGTAATTCATTTTTTCACATTCGCTTTCTTTTTGGCCCTGTATTTCGCAAGGTACTTCTCCAGCCGCGGATTGACGCTTTCGGTCTCTGCGGCCGTTTTTTCGTCGATCAGGTCGACGACGGTCAACAGCAGGTTCATCCACAGCGGCAGCCCGTCGGCCAGCGCACAGACATTCATATCCCCGAACAGCTCCGCGCACACCGGCTTCCCGAACAGCCCGTCGATAATGCCGCGTGTGTCCGCGTCCAGCTTTTCGGCCTCGTCAAAGACTGCGGCCGTCCCTTCCTTTTCCCCGATCGATGCGGTGTATTCCTCGTGCCTGCTCCGCAGCGTATCGAGCGCCGCATACAGCCGTTTGACAAATCCGCTGTCCGTCGGGTTGAAGGTCAGCGTACAGCCTTCGTTGAACGTATACGTCTGTACGCCGGTGGAAATCTGTATATTCTGCATGAAAGTCCTCCTATCAGGTCAAAGGCCGGCCGGAATGACCGGCCTTTCGCATACGGTTCGGCCAAAAACCGAACTTTGGCGGTTTGGGCGTAAGCCCGAACTCCTTATACAAGTTCACGTAAAGCGTGAACACAAATTCACGTAAAGCGTGAACCCGGTCGCCTATTCGTCGTCGTCCGCAGTGAACGTCACGGTGCCGCCGGAGACCGACGCGGTGCCGGTGGTGCGGGTGCCGCCAAACGTGACCTCGATGGGCATCCCGACGCTCCCGCCGCCCTCGCCGCCGAGCGACGTGGGGTCGACCGCGCAGGACGAATAGCGCTCGGCAAAAGCCGCCGTGTCCGCCGTGCCCGCATAGAGATGCACAAGCAGCATGTCGAGGTTCGCCAGCGCCTGCGCGTCCTGATCCTTGATGGCAAGGTTCCAGATTTTGAGCTGCGCCGCGTCGCCCGCGTCCAGCTCACAGGGGTCGAAGCTCTGCGTGATCGTCGGCTTCTTCAGCGTGGTGTACACCTGACCGAATATATCGGTCTTGGATTCCTTCGACCAGTCGTATTCCGCGCTGGAATCCTCCACGCGCTTCCCGACGGGCGACCACTTGGGCGTTCCGCTCTCGCCGGTGTTCAGGTAGAGCACCAGCAGCGCGCGGTCCACCGTCTGGCCTGCCGTTGTGTTGAATGTCAAATCTGCCATTTCGTTTTGTCCTTTCTGTTTTGGTTTTTACGCTTTGGGCGCCACAAGTTCGCCCTTTGGGCGCCACAAGTTCGCCCTTTGGGCGAACTTGGGTAGTTCGGCCTTCGGCCGGACTACAGCACCTCATAGGTCAGCTTCATCATAATCTGATAGTCCTCGTCCCCGTCCGTGTATGCGACATGCTTTGCGGACTGCGTCGTCTGCTCCACACGGCGGGCGGTAACGCCTTCCCCGAGGTCGGGGAGGTTTTTGGACGCCCAGTCTCCGAAACGGTTCAGAAGCTCCTCCGCATCCAGACGCATATCGTTGCTATTATCGGGATGGATGCGGTACACCAGCCGGAACGAATATTCCGCCTGATAACCGCCGAGGATATACCGCTTTGTGATCCGCGTGCCCTGAACGGTTTCCAGCGTCATCTGCGCCTCCGCGCCTGTATCAAGCTCCATCTGCTCGAACTTGATAATCGGAACAGGCTTTTCGGGAAACGTGTTCACCCACACGGACACATAGCGTGAGATTTTGTCCGCGTCCTCTATGGACGCGATCTCCTTGTCAGAGCGCATTCTTCATCATCCTTTCCGAGATGCGCAGCCATTTGTCGAGATTCTGCGCCTTGCTGGCGTCGAACCAGAACGCCTGCGCATTTTTGTGACCTTTTCCTTTGAGGCCTTCTTTGGTGTATTCCAGGTCGCTGTCCTCGCCATACTTGGGCTTGAGCGTCGCGCCCTTGCGGAACCGCCAGACCGGCACGCCGTCGTCTCCGATGATCTTCATCGGCCCTTTGCCGGTCGCTGCGTCGACCATCTTCTTGCCGTAATACAGGTAACGCGCATAGGGGCCAGGATAGACGATCAGATTGCCGTCCACGATCGTCCGCTTGGCGAGAGACCCACTGAGGAAGGGAACAAAGTCCTCCGTGTCCCTTGCGACCTGTTGCGTGAGCGTCTCTTCCGCCTTCGAGGACGCACGGAGGATCGTTTGCTCCAGCGCGTCGCCGAGGTCGTTGTGTATACTGAATCTGAGCATTAAACGCCTCCGACCTCCCAATGCGACATATCGCCGCCGAAGTCCTTGAAGTCCACCTTTGAAACATCATATACGTCGTCATATGCGGCGTCGATGGTGGACGGCTTCCAATCGGGGTGCACCGCTTCGCCCCTGACGAAAAAGCAGCCGCCTCCGACCGAGAGCGTCCAAAGGCCGGTCTTGTCCGTTGACGCATTGTTGAACACCACGGGGCCGGCGTACTGCTTGGGCGCGCCCGTGACGCCGTCCGTCGCGTCAACGTCCACGGGGATGTACAGCGTCACCGCATCGGCGGACACAAGGCCGCTCTCGTTGACGTTGCGTCCCTTGACCGCGTCCAGCAGCACGCCGCGAAGCACCGTGATGTGGTTCACCGATGTTTCCTCAAAGGATGTTATATCGGTCATTGTTTCGACGTTATACAGCGTCACCGTGTGCGGAAACACAACAAACCCTCCTTAAGGCTCGTGCGGTCACGAGCTTTGGTTGTCCGGCGAACAGCCGAACGCCGTCCCCCGATACAGAAGTCCCGTTCCGGCCAGATACTGCCGCGCGACGGCCGCAAGCCCGTCCGATGCCGCCTTTGCCGACGCCATCGCCTGCTGCGCGCTGTCCCCGCCGCTGCGGTAGGTCTTTGACCAGCTCCCGACGCTCTGGCTCTGCAGCTCTCCCGCCCCGCCGGATTCCGGCGAGGCGGAAACAGCCCTCTGCGCGAGCGCCTGCGCCGCTTCTATGGTCTGAATCTGCTCCGCAAGGGCGCAGCAGGCCATTTTCAGCGCGTCCAGCCCGGCGTTTTTCGCCGCCTTTCCCATCGTGTAATAGTCCAGATAGGAGGACGCGCGCAGCGCAAGGCGCGGGAAATCGGATTCTTTGACGGCCGTGCCGAGGAATGTATCCGTGTAATACGTATAATCTGCGTATGCCATTACACTGCCCCCCTGATGACGGCCAGAATGTCAGCCTTGAGCATCGAACTGCTGACGCCCCCGATCCCGTTGGCCCCGGCATACTCCAGCAGCTCCGCTTTTGTCATGCCTTCGGGGTTCACGGGATCAACGGACGCAGGCTCGATCAGCAGTTCGTTTAACCCCCCGATACGGTTACGGTGGCGGTATCGGTCACGGACGGCGTCTGCTTGGACTTGGCCGTCACGGTCAGGGTGGTGTTGGTCTCGGCCGCATCGACGGTCAGATAGCCGGATTGACTGATCTGCGTGCCTGCGGCAACGGCAGACGCGCCGGATACGCTCCACGTCACCGCCGTGCTGTAAGGACCGCCGGTGCCGGAAACGGAAGCCGCGAACTGCTGGCCGCTGCCCTTTGCTACGGTCGGCGTGGCGGGCGTTACGTCTACGGTGCTGATCGTACCGGTCGCAGCGGCATAGACCGCGAACGGGAAGGCGTTGTCCAGGTTGGCGTTGTATGCGTTGATCGGGTTCGGAATCTCCCAGCCGAGACGCATGACCGCGCGCAGCGCGACCATATCGTTCTGGATGAGGTTGTACTTGATGTCCCCGCTCGACGGGTCCTGAATCACGCCGGAATCGAAGATTTTGAACGTGATGTCCTGCCGGATCGCGTACACAAGCTGCGTCCAGTCGCCGACGATGGCGAGCGATGCGGACGGGTCGAACGCGCCGTTCGTCGGGAAGTACATATCCATACCGTCGAGCGCGTAATTCGTAGCGCCCTGCATATCGGCTTTGAAAATGGGCTGCCCGTTGGCGTCCGTAAGCCCGCGCAGCTTCGACCGGAGCTGAATCGCGCCCACAACGCCGTTCGGCAGGTATCCGCTCTCCTCCACCTTCGCGATTACGCCGTTCTCGCCCATAATGTCGGCATAGATGTCGGACGTCGCGGCAACAACGGCGCCGGCTGTCGTCGCCGACGGCACAAGGCCGGCGCGCCAGGACGCGGGCTTGTCGGTACCGTACAGGATGGCCTTGTCGATGACCTTGCCGAACTGTTCCACGAGACGCGGTCTCACCTCGCCCCAGATATCGTAGTTCGCGTCATCGAGCACGGACTCGGAAATCGGGACGATGACCGCAATTTCTTCGGCGTAGATTTTTTTCTTGCTCCATTCCATCGAAGTGGTCTTTTTGAGCGACGTCGTGGAGTCGCTCTCGGTCGCCTCACCGTTGACGAAATACGCCATCGGGAGCGCGTCGAGGACGTTCAGCGTCTGCGTTTTCGAGGTCATATTCGGCAGCCGCCGCGCCATCCGAAGGATGGTGGATTGGGCGACAGCGCCCTGAATGATCTCACGGGTTACGGGTTCCGGGATAAGGCCGGAAAGATTTTCTCTGGTAATTACAGCCATAATCGGCTCCTTTCTTCATTCGTTTGTCCGGCCATCGGCCGGACGCCATTACTGAAACGCGCCGCGGATGAGCGCGTTCATTTCGTTCGACTGCGTTTTCTGTCCGTCGCCGACCGGCGCGGTCCAGTCGAACGTCGTCCTTTTCCGTTCCGCAGCCAGTGCGTCGACCGCCTGCTCGAACGTGGTCTTGCCGTCGACCATTTTTCCGGCCTTGAAGGCGATGAATTCCGCCTCCTCGCCGGTGATCCCCTTCCGCACGATGTACAGCTCGCGTTTGAGCTGGTCACGCTCCGCTTCCGCAGACGCAAGCCGGCCGTTCAGGTCGTCCCAGCGCTCCTTTTCGGACGGCTGGCTGTTCTTCCACGCACGGTATGCGTCAAGCTCGTCTTTGGTCGGGTACTTGCTCCGTTCTCTGCCGAGCCGGTCGCGGATGAGTGCATCCACCTCGGCCTGCGTGAACGTCTTTTCCTGCGCAGACGCCGCTCCTGCGGTCTGCCCCGCAGTGTTTTCCGTGCCTGTGGATTCCGCCTCGGGCGAACTGTCCTGCACGTTGTGTTCGTTTTCCATCGTCATTCTCCTTGTTTAACGTCCTGTCGGACAAATCGTTGAATCATCTGTATGTCACCCGCATCCTCTCGTACTGCGTGCGCAGCCCTGCGGCCTTGCTGAAGGCTTCATATTTCTCCATAAGCCGCTTTCTGCGGATGATTGCCGACTGCGCGGCATCCGTCTGCCCCGCCGCCGAATATGCCGTTTCCCTGCGCGTCAGCCTGCGGTAGGTGCGTTCGATTTCGCGCTGCTTCTGCGTGGCCTGATAGTCGTCATACTCCACCCCCTCAAATTCGATCTTGGGACGGTTTTCGGGCTTCATCGCCTCGAGCTCTTCGTCGGTATACGTCCGTTCCATTATGCCGTCGATAAACGGCCAGAAGCTGTGCCGGCAGTTCGCGCCGCCGATGCCCGTGACGGAACCGTATCCGCAGGTGTCCGCGAAATCCGCGTATTCGCTTTGCGCGAAAGGGTCGGTGCTTTTCTCCGCCCATCGGTACACTTTTCCCTGCCACGCGGCGTGGTTCTCCCAGCCGTTCGGTCCGTCGATGTTCCGCGCGCCGAGATGCGCCGTGATCTCCACAAGGTCGGTTTCCAAATCCTCCATCGCCTGTTCGCGGTAGGCCTGGTTGAGCTGATTGATGCCGGTCATAACGGCACGGCGCACGGCCACATCCACATGGTCTTTGTGGCCGCTCTCATAAGATACGACCCTGATGCCGCTGTCCGCAAGCTGCGTGACCGCGCCGAAAATCGCCTGATTATAGCTGATCGCGCCCGTCTGTATTCGGAGCGCCGCGCTGTCCAATGCCCATTGGTATGTATCCGCAGGCAGCAGCATCGTGCGTCCGTTATCCACCAAAAACCCCATAGACTGCGTGATGTTGCGGTACGTGTCGAGCGTCTGGCGGCGTATCGCATCAACAGTGGCATCACCGACGACGATCTCCGGCGCGGTGATTCCTGCAAAGCCGGCGACCTCCCGGTAATACTGCCGGTTCCGAGCCACGACGTCGTCCAGCAGCCTTTCCAGCTCCCTTTCGCCGGTTCCCGTCGTTTTGCGTATGGCCTCTTCGATCTCCGACAGGTCTATGCCCTGCGCGCGCAGCGCGCGGATGGCCTGCACCGTCACCTCGTTGAGACGGCCGGAAAGGTTGAGGCGGGTGCATATCTCCGTCAGCAGCGTGTTGTCGAGCTCGCGGAACAGGCCTGCGAGCCGCTCCGGCAGCGCGTCAAGAAATGCCGGACTAAACGGGTATTGCGTCATCGGCAGATACCACACCGGAAATGCAATGTACCTCTATGTTCCCGCCGGATTCCCGTTTCAGCCATTCTGCGACCACATCCGTTTCCGAACTTGTGAGCACCCTGTCTCTGAAGTCGCTCAAACGCACAGACGTTATGTCCTGCGGCAAAATGTGCATTCCCGACGGACAGGGAAGCACAACGGAGATTTCTCCGTGCTCGTTCGGATTGCTCCGAACCGTATGCAAAACAAGTTCGTTTATATCCCGTACAACTTCCTCGCGCGTTTTCATCATTCTATCTCCTATCCAAAACAAAATGCCGCAAGATACATTTCTGTACCTTACGGCATAGCAAGCGCCCGCGCTTGAATCGGGACTGCCTCCATCAAGGCGTGCTGCCCTTACACTACTGCTTGCTGTGCCGATTATACCATATTCTTTTGACGCGGTCAACCATTTTCTTTTCTTCGGTTGTCAGATTCGCAAATCCTTTTGCACTGTCATTTTCGCTATGTTCGTATCCGTGGTGCGTATGCGGCGAAACGCCTTTATGCGGCCTGTCAAGGTCGATCTGCTTGACTCGCTTATTCATTGCGTCATAGTATGAAATGAATTTAAGCGTGTCATTGTCGTTGACCGTTACATACACGCGCCCGCGCGTCATTGTTTCCATTGGAGCGGTCGCAAGTTTGCCTTCGTTATAGCGCACAAACTTGATGTTGCCTGATTGGCAAACGGTTTTATACTCGCTTCCGTAAGGTTTGCCCCTTACGCTTGTCCCGCTGCCTGCACCGCGTCCGCCCATTTTCTTTCCCTTCGTTTTACGATCTCATCATAGTGCGGCTTCACCCGAATCACATTCCAGTCGCATTCTTCCGGCACATTCCCGTAAAAGATGATCCACTTCGGCTCCAGCCGCTTCATCATTTCTTCATATCCCCGAAGGAACAGCCGTTTGCTCTCATTGTTCTGTTGCGTTCCCACGCTCGAAACGGCCACCACTCCGCCAACCGGCTCGCCGTCAAAACACCACGCATAGCTGCTCTCATCGCTCCATCCGACGGTCGGATACACCGTGAGTCCGTGAAGCTGCCAATATGCCGCGACCCAGTGCTTTCGGTAGTGGTTATATATCTGCATGGCAAGCGGCATATCTGTATACGTAGAGAAGTCGGGCGAACACACCGCCTTAAACTTTGACAGTGTCGGGATATATGTATAAGGTCTGTTCCAGTACCGGACGAATTGGTAATCGTCTACAAAGCAATGCACGATCTTGCTTTCGGGACTTTTGGCCGAATTCGCGTAATTCATCGGGATGAATTCGCCCTTCGGGTACGTTTTAACCGGATCGATTTGCGGAATACCATAACGTCCAATCCCTGGAAATATGAATTTATCGAGGTTTTCAAAGTTGAGCATGGCTTACATCCAACGCCCGCCCCGTCTCCTCGAAGCGGCGTTCCCTCTTTCTGATTGCCGTCTGCGCTTTTCGTACTCATCACGAACTTCTTGGCTGTTCATTTTACTTTGTACTGCTTCGAAGCGCCTTATATTTTCTCTCAAACCCGCTTTTATACCCTCTACCGTGGCCTTTGATGCACCATATCGCAATGCAGTATCAGCTTCTTTTAATTCCGACCTTGCCGCACTAATATCTCTTTTCACGGATTCCAGCATACTTTCGCCCATCGTTTGGCGGTACATATACATATTATCCGCAATATCTCTTGCGCTTACTCCCTTATCCAAAAACCAAGAGGTCGCCGTTTGCGTGTTTACCGTATCTTGGTAGGCACTCTTATAATCTCGGCTGGAAGCATACTTTCCTACAGTCGCTCCGCCCGCTGAACCTCTACCGCCCATCACTCAATCTCCTCCTGCCTTTCCGTCGTCAAATCCTGCATCCTCGGCAGCGCCGCCTTTGCCGTAGCCTCGTCCTCGTTGAGCCACTTCGCACGGAACTCCCAGTCGTTGAGGATGCCGGCGCTGAGAAGCTGCATATCCCGCGCGAAGTCGGCGGCCTTGTCCTCGATGATGCTGTCGTCAAAGTCGACGGAAATTTCCACATCCTCGTTCAGGCCTCGGTTCATCGCCGTATTCCCGAGCCGCAGGATGATACGGCACAGCTCCTTGAGTACCGATTCGAGAATGATTTCGTGCTTCTTCAGCGTGCGGAACAGCGTGCTGTTTTCGGAAACGACCTGCGTGGCGGTCGCGGCATTCCCGCCGTCGAACCGGTAATGCACCTCGCCGAACCCGCACTTGCTGGAAAGCAGGTTCAGATTGTCCTGTATGCCCGTGCTGTGCTCCGCCGTGCGGAGCGACATATCGATCGGCGTAATGACCGACTCGTCCTGCGTGTCCTCCGGCAGCACATAAAACACGATATCGTTGCTGTCGAACACCGGATCGCCGTCAAGATAATTCGTCGCGGAGGGCTTGACCATAATCCGCTTCTTTCCGAGCACGAATTCGTTGACATAGCTGTCAAACGCCACGTCCGCGCCGCGCAGCACGTCGATGGCGTTCGCGTATACGGACACGCCCAGCGGTATCCCGGGGTCGATGTTGTTGGCGATGTTCGGCCGGTCTATCACAAACTGCCTCTTGTCCGTGCCGGTGTGGACCACGGGCGGGACGCGTTCAAAGCCCGGTACATCCGTCAGGGACAGCTCCTCGTCTGCGTTGCCGTTTCGGTATGCGTATACGCGGTTTTCAATATCGTATATGCCGTTGACCCTGTGATGGATCTGCAAATAGCAGTAATCCTTTCCGTTCCGCGTAACAATGCTCGAAAACGCGCACTCGGTAATGACGCCGTTCTGCCACGCGAGCGGAAATATGTTCTCTACCGTCACGTAATCCAGTACGATCCCGCCCGCGCTGCCGGGGACCGGCCCCTGCTCCGTGGCCTGCATCCCGACGACGCGGGGAATAAACGCCGCCGTCCCGAGCGCAAAGGCAAGCTCCTGCATCTCGTTGGCCTTGACGCGGAAATTGTTCTCCTCGAGTACGCCGTCTACAAAATCCTGCTCCGCCTTCCCCTCGAGCGTGATCTTGACCTTCTCGTTCATCAGCAGGTTCGCCCAGTCCTCGGGGATTTTCTTGCCCATGTTCAGCGTGTGCCGTTTGCACTCCAGCGTGCCATGTCCGTTTCTGACCCTGTACCGATGGAAGCCTTTCACGTCTCCGGCGTACCAGCTTTTCCATTCGTCTACCTTGCGGTAGAAATCCGCATCTACCGTAGCGTAGCCCAATTCCCTGAGTTTGTCGATTATCGTCATGCCATTACTCCCATTCGTCGGCTTATCGGTTCAAGTCCATACCTTAAACTGTCGATCAGGTGGTTTTTCTCGTCGGGATAGCCGCTGATGATTTCGCCGTCCCTGCTGCGCGCATATTCATAATTCACGAATTCGTCATACGCGTGCGGCGTTCTCCTGCGGTCAATGACGATCTTCCTCCGCTGCAGCCACTTCATGCCGTATTCCACGCTGCCCGGTCCTTTCGCCGCCGCCTTTGCGGGAAGCCCCATTGCACGGAAGTCCGCAATGCTTTTCGGCTCCGCGCTGTCGCATATGATGTATGCGTCAAGATACCCGCGCTCCCTGATGATGCCCGCGCTCTGCTCGTTGGACAGCTTATTCTGATAGATTTCGTCTATCAGATAGATCGTTTCGCGCGCCTTGTCATAGTGTGCGCGTATGAATGCGAACGGGTCGGGCATATATCCCCAGTCCACGCCCTGATAGATGCGGTCAAAGCGCCCGACCTCCTCGTCCGTGATCTCCCGCAGCTCCAGATTATCGAACACGTTGCCGCCGGTACCTACGGGAATGCCGAGATACTCGTGCCGGTACGCGCGTTCGTCGGTTTCCTTCAGGTGCTCGGCTTCCAGGATGAACTGCCCGCCGAGCCACTCGGGCGGCGCTTCCAGATACGTGCTTTTGTGGCACAGCCTGTCCGCACGTTCCTCAAGGCTGTCCATATTCGCCCAGTTGTCGCGCGAGATCGGCGGGTTATAGCTCTCAAAGTTCCAGTATTTGCCGCCGCCGCGCATCGTGGATTGTAAGACGGCGCGTATTTCGGCGCGTCCCGCAAACTGGTCCTTTTCCTCAAAGTGTGTGACGGCGATATATCCGAACGGCACCTTGATGGACTTGATCTTCATCGGGTCGTCCGCGCCGCGGAACATAATCTTCTGCCCTGTCGGGCGGTAGATCAGCTCCGGCGGGCTGACCTTCGCGTCCCAGAAATGCGCCATACCCAGCTCCGCGACCGCCCATATGTACTGCGCGTAAACGCTGTCGCGGATCGTGTTGGCGACCTTCCGCATCACGAGCGCGTGCGTACCCGGATTTGCAATCAGCAGCAGCGGCACAAGCAGCGACACGAAGGAGGATTTCAGCGACCCGCGGCCGCCCGAGAGATCGTAGTGCGTGTGTCCGTGCTCGAACACATCGCGCGCGAGCGCACGGAACGCCGGTCCGATATGCTCAGACAACAGAACCTTAGACATCGATGACAACCGTCACCTTTTTGTCGTCATTCTGCGCGCCTTCGCTTTGGTTCTGCGCCATAATAAACTTATCAATCAGCGTTCCGAGTGCCGTTGTTATCTGCGACGGTGTCGCTTCTGCCAGCTTCCCCGGTTCGTTGAGAACACACAAGCCCTTTTCGATGATCTCACACACCACGCCGCGTCTGCTTTCCATATACGCAAGAATATCCGCCGTATTTTCTTCTTTTTTCTTCTGGATTATCTCGGCCGTTTCCGGCGCTCCTGTCACGGCACGCTTGACCGTATGATGCGACACTCCGTTTCGTTTTGCGGCAGCATTAAAACTGCCCAGCTCGATATAATCCGCTATGAGTTTCTTTTTCTGCTTATCCGTCAGCCGTGCAGCCATACCACCACTCTCTGTTCGATTGATTTTCCCGCAATCCCTTCCCTCCCGTCTTTTCAGCGAGACGGGCACGCCGGTTTTGTTTTGTACCACGGCCGCCTCATGCGGCGAACCGTTGGCATGTGGGCGCGGCGGAGGTGTGCCGCGCCCCCGAGAAGAAAGAAAGGGAATAGGAGGATCGCAAAGCGCAAACGGGAAATCGGCTCAAGGCTCTGTTCCCTGTGCGCATGTTCATCATAACACAGATCAAAAGCATTTTTCCCCCAAAAGGGTACGACTTCAAAAATTTTTTCCGGTTTTTTTGTTTACGATTGGTTTTCGTCCTTCCCGAGCATATAATCGACCGACACGCCGAAAAAATCGGCCAGCGCGACCACAGCCGAGAGCGTAGGCTCCCGTTCGCCGCGCTCGTACCGGCCGATGGCGTTTTTTCCGAGTCCGCAAAGCTCGCCCAGAACGCGCCGTTTCATCCGCTTCTGTTCCCGCAGCCTTCGCAGCCGCATCGGTAACTCTTTGTTTGTCTCGGATCGCATCTCGCCGCACGCTCCCTTCTCACGCAGCTCGTCGCAGCTGCAAAAGCCTTCCGGCATTGCCCCTATTCGGATTTGTTCTCATGTTGATTGTTCGTTTGCTTTCTTACTCCGTAACTGCAAAAGTCTGTTTGCGTTATATCCATCCCACTTGCGGGACAAATTTCAAATCCTTTTGCGTTTATATACCTTTTTTCCCAATACACACAATCCCTGCATAACGTGATCGCAGGCCTGTCATCACCGTCTTTTGTGTCGTGCGTTCGGCCGTCGGACAAACTTCGAATCAGCTCCGCAATCCGAGGGCGCAGCTTGTCCTGCAATTCTCTTTGTAGATCAGGGTCTGCGTATTCGTGTGTGTATATCGGTCTGCCGAGCACCTTTTGGCAGTATTCCGCGACGTCTGTGAAATGCGGCACGAGCAAATAGCCCGTGTACGCGGAAATCAGTACCGCTTCCCGTTTGGTCATCGTGTATTCTCCTCCTTCATTCGTTCAAACTCGATCACCCACACCCACGGGTTCGCGTCCCAGCCGTACCGTCCGCTTTCCTGCGGTGCGATTGTACGGTTCCATACGTCCCGCATCCAGCCTTCGTAATCTGGCGATTCCTCCTGATTAAAACCGGCATATCTGTAAGGGCATCCTTCACGTTGAATGTCGCAGGGTTTCATTTCCCGCAGCCGTTCGAGCCGTACGTCCGTCACCCGCAGGAACAGCCGCGCCGCTTCCTTCGGCATATGGATCGATGGTCTCCAGCGCATGCACAGTTCTCGCGCGTCCTTTTCGTCCATATCCGCTCTGTAGAACAGGATCGGGACATGATATTCTCCGAAAGGCTTTACGGGAAAACGCGCCTCCTCGAACCAGCTCTCGTTTGCTCTCGCCTCGAAGTCGCTCGTCTCTATGTTCCCATACGCCCACGTTTCACGTACCCAGAGGATATCGCCCGCCGCATAAGGCATCCGCCGCTCCGCGAGATATTGGGTGATGCCGTCTTCATTGATTCCTTCTACGGTATATGTACGGGCATTATGATCGATCGTATCCGAAAGCGGAACCGTAAGTTTGTTTGCATCCCTGCATATCCGCCGCGTCACGGTTTTACTTCCCGAAAGGATCGCGCGGACCATATCCGTGTTGAATAAGATCGGTCTCACTTCAATCTGCCTCCTTGAATTCTCCGTTCTCCACCGTGTACCACGTGTCCGGCCTGATCCTTTCGCCGTCTACGACCGCGGCCTTCCACTCGGCAATTTCATACGAATCCTTCTTTTCCACACACACCACCAGCACGCTGCCGATGCCGCCCCTGACTTTGGCATGTTTCCCGCGCGCCGCCGCGACGCCGTTTTCTCCGGCAGACGAGGAACCGCGGGAGGCGGAAACGCCATAATCGCCCGCAGATGCGCTGCCATAATCACCCGCAGATGCGCTGCCACGCTCGCCCGCAGATGCGCTGCCACCATCGCCCGCAGATGCGATGCCAAACTTGCCCGCAGACGCGATGCCATACCAGCCCGCAG
>ERZ779861.2250-NODE-2250-length-18879-cov-4.628081_pt1 | contig 18879 bp, 18 predicted proteins | sample MGYA00511558_ERZ779861 | MGnify/ENA primary metagenome ERZ779861 (study PRJEB29588, sample SAMEA2163432) | human gut metagenome | biome: human gut; feature: human-associated habitat; material: faeces | place: Denmark | collected 2008/2010 ...
TCCGGCCACCCGCATTTAAAATGAAAACCGATCTCTTAGTTATAAGGGAGCGGTTTTTTCTAAATTATGCGGGTATGGCGGAATTGGCAGACGCGCCAGATTTAGGTTCTGGTGTCCACGACGTGCAGGTTCAAGTCCTGTTACCCGCAGTAAATGAATGCAGTTGTAAAAGTATGGAAAGCATTTTACAGCTGTTTTTTTATGCCCGAAATCTTTTAAAATATTTCTTAAAATAGTGCTTTACATTCCAGGAAGTTAGTGGGATAATAGCTGAGCGGTCCGGTAGGGACCGATAATAAAACATACATATCGTATAAGCGTTTCTAATAAACAAATTACCAAAATGGTGGCAAAAAAATGCCATTGTCTGAATTCTTTCTTTTTCACATGTTCCCCTTTTCAAGCGGTGATTTTTGTAGTATTATAATACATGGCACTAGATATAGTGAGTGTGGTTTGAAAAACAACAATATTTTGTGCATGAGTGAGGGATAGTAATGAGTGTTGAAGTAAAGACGAATGTAATTAAAAGGAATGGCGAAGAGGTTCATTTTAATTCACAGAAGATCGTTAATGCAGTTCATAAGGCGAATGAAGAAGTAGACAGACTGCACCAGATGAATGACTATCAGATCAGAGCGATAGCAGATAATATAGCAAATAAGGTTCAGGAGTCAACTCATGCTGTAAATGTAGAAGACATTCAGGACATGGTGGAAACAGGCATCATGGCTATGAGAGGCTACGAGGTAGCACAGAAATATGTGCGCTATCGTTATAAGAGGGAACTGACACGTAAATCCAATACAACAGATAATGGAATTTTATCACTGCTTGATAATATCAACGAAGAGGTCAACCAGGAAAATTCCAATAAGAACCCGGTGATCAATTCTACCCAGCGTGATTACATGGCTGGAGAAGTAAGTAAGGATCTTTCCCGCCGTGTACTTCTTCCGGAGAAGATCGTAAGAGCACATGAAGAGGGAATTATCCATTTCCATGATACCGATTATTTTGCACAGAGAGAACATAACTGTGATCTGATCAATTTGGAGGACATGCTTCAGAATGGTACTGTGATCAGTGAGACACTGATCGAGAAGCCACACAGTTTTTTTACTGCCTGTAATGTGACCACCCAGATCGTTGCCCAGGTTGCCAGCAACCAGTATGGCGGACAGTCATTTACACTGGCTCATCTGGCTCCATTTGTAGATATCAGCAGAAAGAAGATCCGTAAAAATGTGATCGAAGAAAGAAAAGAATGCGGCGAACCTATGGATGAGGCGATCATTGATAAGGTAACAGAGCGCAGACTGAGAGAAGAGATCAAGAGCGGTATCCAGACTATTCAGTACCAGCTGATCACATTGATGACCTGCAATGGCCAGGCTCCATTTGTAACTGTATTTATGTACCTGGATGAGGTACCAGAGGGTCAGACCAGAAAAGACCTGTCTATGATCATTGAAGAGGTCCTGGTACAGCGTATGCAGGGTGTAAAGAATGAAAAAGGCGTATGGATCACACCGGCGTTCCCAAAACTGATCTATGTGCTGGATGAGGACAATATTTCCGAGGATGCTCCATACTGGTATCTGACAGAGCTGGCAGCAAAATGTACTGCAAAGCGTATGGTACCGGATTATATTTCTGCAAAGATCATGAAGGAATTAAAGCAGGGAGATGTTTACCCATGTATGGGATGCCGTTCTTTCCTGACAGTAGAAGACTCTCAGAGAAATGCAGATGGCAGCCATAAATATTATGGCCGTTTCAATCAGGGCGTTGTTACCATTAACCTGGTAGATGTAGCATGTTCTTCTGAAGGCGATATGGACCGTTTCTGGGAGATCTTAGACGAGCGCCTGGAATTATGCCATGAAGCTCTCAGATGCCGTCATGAGCGCCTTTTAGGCACGATCTCTGATGTTGCACCGATCCTGTGGCAGAATGGTGCCCTGGCAAGACTGAAAAAGGGTGAGAAGATCGATAAGCTTCTGTTTAACGGATATTCTACTATTTCACTGGGCTATGCAGGACTGTATGAAATGTGCATGAGAATGCTTGGAAAGTCCCATACAGACCCGGAGGCACGTCCATTTGCATTAAAGGTAATGCAGCGTTTAAATGATAAGTGCAAAGAGTGGAAAGCGGCTGAGAACATCAGTTATTCCGTATATGGAACACCTATGGAGTCCACAACTTACAAGTTTGCAAAATGCCTGCAGAAGCGTTTTGGCATTATTCCGGGAGTAACCGACAAGAACTACATCACCAACAGTTACCATGTACACGTATCAGAGAAGATCGATGCCTTCAGCAAGCTGAAATTTGAGTCTGATTTCCAGAAGCTGTCACCAGGCGGCGCTGTAAGCTATGTGGAAGTTCCGAATATGCAGAACAATATTCCGGCGGTACTGTCTGTTATGAAGTTTATTTATAACAATATCATGTACGCAGAGTTAAATACCAAGAGCGATTACTGCGAATGCTGTGGTTACGATGGTGAAATGGTCATCAAAGAGGAAGAGTCCGGAAAACTGATCTGGGAGTGCCCAAACTGTGGAAACAGAGATCAGAATAAGATGTTTGTAGCAAGAAGAACCTGCGGTTATATTGGAACCCAGTTCTGGAACCAGGGAAGGACCCAGGAGATCCGGGACAGGGTATTACATCTGTAAAATCAATGAACTTAAAGAGAAGTCTCAGAGTAAATTCTGGGGCTTCTTTTTTCTTATTCAGGTAGTTTGTTATACTTATTGAGAATTTCGTCAAAAAAATATCAATAAGCACTATGCACAAAACGTTTTCTCATGTATAATGGATTGTATGTGAAATGCACAAAAGGAGGGTTACAATGCTAGATACATCTTATTATGAGAAAACGGACCAGATCATTGCACAGTATAGCTGTGAAGAAAAGTCTCTGATCCCTATTATACAGGGAATTCAGGAGGAATACCGTTATCTTCCGCCGGAGCTTCTGACCTATGTTGCGGGGAAACTGGGGATCTCAGAAGCAAAGGCTTACAGTGTAGCAAGCTTTTACGAGAATTTCTCTTTTGAGGCAAAGGGAAAATATGTGATCAAAGTCTGTGACGGAACAGCCTGTCATGTGCGTAAGTCCATTCCTATTTTGGAGGGACTTTACAAGGAACTGGGGCTTGGCAAAAAGAAACATACAACAGATGACCAGCTGTTTACAGTGGAAACTGTTTCCTGCCTGGGAGCCTGCGGACTGGCGCCTGCCGTAATGGTCAATGATGAAGTACATCCGAAAATGACACCGGAGAAAATGAGTGAACTGATCGCAAAATTGCGGGAGGATGAGAAGGTATGAAAATAGAGAACAGAATGCAGCTTCATCTGTGGAGAGAAGAATGTAAGGAAAAACACCAGAAAGAAACCTGCAGAGTCCTGATCTGCGGAGGAACAGGATGTCTGGCAGGCGGTTCCGACAAGATCTATGCCCGTATTAAGGAACTGACTGCAAATATGAGCAATGTGACAGTAAAATTTGGGGAAGAGATCGCACATGTGGGACTTAAGATGAGCGGATGTCACGGTTTCTGTGAAATGGGTCCTTTAGTTCGTATTGAACCATACAATTACCTGTATTTAAAGGTAAAGCTGGAAGACTGTGAAGAAATATTTGAAAAAACGATCCTTCGCGGGGAGCCGGTAACAAGGCTGATGTATGAGGACAGCGGCCGTGTATATGAAACCCAGGAGGAGATCCCTTTCTATGCAAAGCAGACCCGTCTGGTGCTTAAAAATTGTGGACATATTGATGCAGAGCATATAGAAGATGCCATGGCAGTAGGCGCATATGAGGCTTTTGAAAAAGCTGTTTTTGAAATGACTCCGGAAGCTGTTATAAAGACCGTGACAGACGCAGGACTGAGAGGACGAGGCGGCGCTGGTTTCCCGGCTGGTAAGAAATGGACCCAGGTGGCAAGTCAGAAGGAAAAGATACGCTATGTAGTCTGCAATGGTGATGAAGGCGATCCAGGTGCATTTATGGACCGAAGTGTTATGGAAGGTGATCCCCACCGTATGATCGAAGGCATGATGTTAGCGGCTTATGCAGTGCAGGCCCAGGAAGGATATATTTACGTCCGTGCGGAATATCCACTGGCAGTGCGCAGACTGCAGATCGCTATTGCCCAGGCAGAGGAAAAGGGACTTTTAGGCGATAATATCCTGGGAACCGGCTTTAGTTTCAGACTGCATATCAACAGAGGCGCCGGTGCCTTTGTATGTGGCGAAGGATCTGCGCTGACCGCTTCTATTGAGGGAAAACGAGGTATGCCAAGGGTAAAACCGCCTAGAACCGTAGAACAGGGCTTATGGGGCAAACCAACTGTATTAAATAACGTAGAAACCTATGCCAATGTTCCTATGATCATTAAAAATGGCGCAGGCTGGTACAGCCGTATCGGTACACCGGAAAGCCCGGGAACCAAGGCATTTGCACTTACTGGAAATGTTAAGAATACAGGTCTGATCGAAGTCCCTATGGGTATCAGTCTTCGTGAGATCATTTTCGATATTGGCGGTGGCATTAAGGATAATAAAAAGTTTAAGGCAGTCCAGATCGGTGGTCCTTCCGGAGGCTGTCTGGTGGAGTCACAGCTTGACAGCAAGATGGATTTTGACTCCCTTTCAAAGATCGGAGCCATGATCGGATCCGGCGGTCTGGTTGTTATGGATGAAGATACCTGTATGGTGGAAGTTGCCCGGTTCTTTATGAATTTCACCCAGAGAGAAAGCTGCGGAAAATGTGTTCCATGTAGAGAAGGAACCAAGAGAATGTTGGAGATCTTGGAGCGTATTGTTGCAGGAAACGGGAAAATGAGCGATCTGGATGAGCTGGAAGAGCTGGCAGATATGATCGAAAATACTGCCCTTTGCGGATTGGGAAAGAGCGCGCCAAAGCCGGTCATCAGTACCATTCATGCGTTCCGTAAGGAATACGAGGAGCATATTCTGGATAAGAAATGCCGTGCACATGTCTGTTCCGGGCTTCGGGTATTTAAGATCGATCCTGAGAAGTGTAAAGGCTGCTCCAAGTGTGCAAGGAACTGTCCGGTAAATGCCATTTCCGGAAAAGTGAAGTCACCATTTGTCATTGACAATGAAAAATGTGTAAAATGCGGAAGCTGTATGGACAACTGTGCCTTTGGCGCGATCTATACAGAGTAGGGAGGATGGAAATTTATGGGAATTATGACAATTGACGGACAGTCCATTGAATTTACAGATGAACCCAATGTATTGTCAGTAATAAGAAAAGCCGGGATCGACATCCCTACATTGTGCTATCATTCAGAATTATCTATATATGGAGCCTGTCGTCTTTGTACAGTGGAAAATGACAGGGGAAAGACCTTTGCCTCCTGTTCAGAAAAACCAAAAGACGGAATGGTCATCTATACGAATACACCAAGGCTGATGCGTTACCGCAAACTGATCCTGGAACTGCTTTTAGCGGCCCACTGCAGAGATTGTACTACCTGTATCAAGAGTGGAGAATGTCATCTGCAGGAACTGGCTCATCGCATGGGTGTTCATGAGATCCGTTTTGAAAATGTAAGAGAGCAGCAGCCTATCGACACCAGTTCCCATGCTATTATCAGGGATCCTAATAAATGTATCCTTTGCGGTGACTGTGTAAGAATGTGCGACAATGTGCAGAATATCAATGCCATTGATTTTGCTTACCGTGGAACAGATGCACAGGTAATGCCTGCATTTAATAAGAAGATCGCAGAAACAGACTGCGTTGGCTGCGGCCAGTGCCGGGTTGTCTGTCCTACAGGTGCTATCAGTATCCATACCAATATCGATGTGGTATGGGAAGCTTTAGCGGATAAAAATACAAAGGTGATCGCTCAGATCGCACCGGCTGTACGTGTGGCCATTGGAGATCATTTTGGCTATGCAAAGGGCGAAAATGTAATGGGCAAGCTGGTAGGTGTACTTCACAGACTGGGCTTTGATGAGGTTTATGATACTTCTTATGGTGCGGATCTGACAGTTGTGGAAGAGTCAAAGGAATTTATTGAGCGTTTTACTTCCGGTCAGAAAATGCCATTATTTACATCCTGCTGTCCTGCATGGGTGAAATATTGTGAGACAAAATATCCGGAATTTGTGCCAAACCTTTCCACCTGCCGTTCTCCTCAGCAGATGTTTGGTGCGGTAGTCCGTGAATATTATAAGGATCCGGAAAAGAACGAAGGAAAGAAGATCGTATCTGTTTCTATTATGCCGTGTACAGCAAAGAAGGAAGAGATCCTGCGGCCGGAGTCCTTTACCAACGGAAAACAGGATGTGGATTATGTATTAACAACAACAGAAGTAGTAAGGATGATCCGCAAGTCCGGTATTGTATTTGATAAGGTAGAGATCGAGGCTGCTGATGTGCCTTTTGGTATTGGTTCCGGAAGCGGTGTGATCTTTGGTGTTACCGGCGGTGTCACAGAGGCAGTACTTCGCAGATTGCAGCAGGGACACAGCAGAGTGGATATGGAAGCCATTAAAAAGAGCGGAGTCCGGGGCGATGAAGGAATTAAGACGCTGACCTATGATTATAATGGAAGAGAGATCCGGGCAGCAGTAGTAAATGGCCTGGCAAATGCGGATAAGCTGCTGCAGCAGATCAAGAACCATGAGGTGGAGTATGATTTTGTGGAAGTAATGGCATGCCGCAGAGGCTGTATCATGGGCGGCGGCCAGCCGGTAAATGCCGGACCGCGAACCAGAAAGGCCAGAATGAAGGGACTGTACGATACAGATGTAAATACCCAGATCAAGAAGTCCAATGAAAACCCGATGATCCTTTCACTTTATGACTCACTTTTAAAGGGAAAGGAGCATGAGCTGCTGCATAGAAACTTCTCGGGAAAGTAGAGCACGAAGTGCGGGGCGTGAGTGTGAGATAAGTTGTACATACCGTAAGATAAAAGGGCAGAGCCTGGAAGTGATTTCCGGGCTTTGCTTTTTTCTTGTGCAGGAGAATGATGTGGTGTATACTATAAAGATAAACTTCTTGTTCAGTTATGTTATTTAGATCCGCAGAGTATATTTAACAGAAATGGAGAAATGACAGATGAATTATGGAAATATAAAAGAATGTGATATTGCAGATGGTCCTGGTGTAAGGGTAACATTGTTTGTGTCTGGCTGCCGTCATCATTGTAAGGGCTGTTTTAATTCGGAAACCTGGAATTTTCAGTATGGGGTTCCTTTTACAGAGGAGACGCAGGATAAAATTTTAAAATTACTGGAACCGGGATATATTCAGGGTTTTACCCTTCTTGGGGGAGAACCTTTTGAACCGGAAAATCAGGCGGTACTTGTCCACCTTTTAAAGAAGATCAGGGAGACTTATCCACAAAAAGACATCTGGTGTTACAGCGGATATCTGTTTGATCAGGATATGCAGCCAGGCGGCTCTGTTTACACGGAATATACAAAAGAAATGCTGCGTCAGATCGATGTGTTGGTAGATGGTGAGTTTGTGGAAGCAAAGAAGGATCTGACCCTGATCTTTCGGGGAAGTTCCAATCAGAGACTTTTGCGCTTAAAAGACGGTGAATTTGCAGGAATGTGGGAAGATTAAGTGACAGATAAGCGGATGATTGTCCAGAAAACCCAGTAAAACCGTGAATATTCTGTGAACAGATGGCAGGCACTGTTGCATAAAAAGCAAAGTTGAATTATAATAAAGCGTACGAAAACAGACAGTATGAGCGGTTAATATAGCGCAGGAATAAAGCCTGCAGATGAAAGGAGAATGGGAAATGAGAAGACGTTTTGCGGTTGCAGCGGCAGCGCTGGCATTAAGTGTGGCTTTAACAGTTCCAGCTTATGCAGGAACATGGAAATATGTAAATGATCAGTGGAAATACCAGAAGGGTACCAACAAGTTTGCATACAATGAGTGGATAAAAGATAATGGAAAATATTATTATATTGGTAATGACGGTATTATGAAGACCGGCTGGCAGCAGATCGATGGTCAGTGGTATTATCTGGACCAGACTGGTGCAATGCAGATCGGATGGTTAAAGAGTGACGATGGAAAATGGTATTTCCTGTATCCAAACGGTGCTATGGCTGTAAACACAGTGATCGATGGAAGAACCATTGGCGAAGATGGCGTATGGGTTCCAAATGAGGGAGATACAGAGCCAGCTAATAGTATGGATCTGGAAAATGGTTATCTGGTACAGAACCTGGAAGGCATTACAAAGAAAGATTACACGATCATTGCTTCCGGTAAGACAGCCGCTGGATCCCGCTGGGGAAATGCGATCCGCTTAAAAGGCAAGGGAAGCTATGTACAGTGCAATACAAATGGTGAATACAGAATGTTATCTGGCGTATTTGGTCCTTCTTCCCAGTTTGACAGCGCCCTTCTTGCAAGAGTAACTGTTTACGGTGACGATGACCAGGTACTGTATACATCACCTGATATCCATTACAATGAAAAGAATGTATATTTTGGTGTGGATGTATCCGGACAGAAGCAGATCCGCGTAGAAGTTTCCCTGTTAAAGGATAATGAATGGGATGATCCGGTTATTTTATTTGATGGACTGTCTCTTTATAAGTAGGAAAAGATGAAATGAAAAAGAGTATGCTTTCGGGATGGAGTTCCATTCCCGGTGGCATACTCTTTTTTGGAGATTATGTATATATGTACACTCGGGTTCACGCGCTATCGCGCTCTATTGTCTGCTGACGCAGACGGAACCCTCGTTAATCGTCCAAGAAAAACAAATGCCACCTTTGGTGGCGCTTGTTTTTCTTTTGGACTAGATTACATAATTGCTCCATGGTTCTTCGGGCTGGATCAGGTCAGCAAGAGTGATATTGTCTAAGTAGTTGTTGATCAGGTGATCCAAGCCTCTCCACATAGGGAGTGTACGGCAGCAGTCCATGCGCTCGCAGGAAAGTGCGTCCGGGGATTCCAGACAGGATACAGGGGCAAGGGAGCCTTCCGTAAGGCGCAGGATACTTCCTACTGTATACTGATCCGGTGATTTGGTAAGTTTGTATCCGCCGCCTTTGCCGCGGACACCTGTAAGCATTTTATCTTTTACAAGGATCTTAATGATCCCTTCCAGGTATTTTTCTGAAATGCCCTGGCGCCCGGCTGTTTCCTTCAATGGAATATAGCCGTCTCTCTGGTGTTCTGCCAGGTCGATCATGATACGCAGTGCATAACGCCCTTTTGTTGAAACTAACATACGCATTCTCCATTTCTTATTATAAACCTATTATACAACAAGGTTAGTGGCAGAGCAATGAAAAATGCAGAAAGTTGGAATATGAATTTCTCAGTAACAGGAAAATGGGATGACAGAATTTCAGCAGAACCTCGGCAAAAAAATAACAGTTGACAAATATACAGATTGTGTTTAGAATGGCAGAATGCTTACGCAAAATGGCTTAAATACGTTAAAAATAAGACAAAATGTAAAAAGCATACAATGGAGAAAATGTGGGAAAAAGAGAGGAAAAATGTATGAAAACCAATACGGATCTGTTTGAAAAAGTTCCGGTACCTAAAGCAGTGGCTACTATGGCTGTTCCTACCATGATATCTATGCTGGTAGTTGTCATTTACAACATGGCAGATACCTTTTTCATTGGTCAGACACAGGATCCACTGCAGGTTGCGGCTGTATCTTTGGCAACACCGGTATTTATGATCTTTATGGCGCTGGGAAATCTGTTTGGCATCGGTGGAAGCTCGGCTATATCCAGGGCATTAGGTGAAAGGCATAAAGACCGGGCATGGCATATCAGTTCCTTTTGCTGTTATGGTGCGTTAGGTCTGGGAGTGATCGTGGCTGTCTGTTCTGTACTTGGTATGGAAGGGATTTTGGGACTGATCGGAGCCAGTGAAAATACCATTGGTTTTGCCAGAAAATATCTGCTGATCATTTCCATTGGTGCGCCAACGATCCTGTTTTCCACTGCATTTGCCAATATCTTAAGAGGAGAAGGCGCGGCCAGAGAGTCTATGGTGGGAAACCTGCTTGGAACTATTGTAAATATTGTGCTGGATCCGGTTATGATCCTGATGTTAGGCTGGGGAGTAACAGGCGCAGCATTGGCTACGATCATTGGAAATATTGCAGCATGCCTGTTTTATCTGCAGTATTTTCTCAGGAAAAAATCCACTTTGTCTATCAGCTGGAAATATTTTAAAGTGGGAGAAGGAATTGCAAAGAGCGTAGTAGCGATTGGAATTCCTGCATCTTTAAACAATATTTTAATGAGTTTTGCAAATATTATCCTTAATCAGGCATTAGTAGGATATGGAGATACACCGGTTGCTGCAATGGGCGTTGCCTTGAAATCCAATATGTTGGTAGTGCTGCTGCAGATCGGACTTTGTGTGGGAATTCAGCCGCTGATCGGATATAATTATGGTGCGGGAAATAAGAAACGTCTGATGCAGGTGTTTAAGTTTACAGGCATCGTATCGGTGATCATGGGAACGATCCTGACCCTGTTTATGATGGTGGCAAGAAAATCACTGGTTCAGGTGTTTATCAATGATGCCCAGGTTATCACTTATGGTATCCAGATGGTTATTGCACTGCAGCTGTCAGCGCCGTTTTTAGGGATTTTATTCCTGTGCATCAATACCATCCAGGGAATGGGAAAGGCGATCCCGTCATTGCTCCTGACAGTCTGCCGTCAGGGACTGATCTTTATCCCGCTGATCTTCATTTTAAATCATATGTTTGGGCTGGAAGGCGTTATTTATGCGCAGCCTGCAGCGGATTATCTGTCCATTGTAGTAGCGATCCTGATCTGTACCCATTTGTTCAGGAACATGGAGCATAGAAATGAGAGTGTTGAGGCATAAAAGGTACAAATAAGTAAGACAGGATTTGGGAGTGAGTATATGAAATGGCATGCTCACTCCTTTTCTGTTATATGTCCTACCGTAGTCTTTTATGGACTTGCCTTTGCGGCTGACAAAAAATCTTCTCGCAAAGTCAGGTACAGAAAGATTCCGAGAGAACATTTAAGAAGTTTTTGGATTTGCAGGTGAAAAATATTGATAATTTAATATTTTTTCGATAGAATCTATATGATGATGCCAGGGCAAAAAGGGCGGAAATCCGGCGCAGGCTTGCCTGCAGGAGGATTTTTGAACCTGGGACCTGCTAAAAACATGAGTAAGAAGCCATTATTTGAAGAAAAATAAGGGGATTAGGAATGTTTTTAGAATTGCGGGAGTGCAAAGCACGGAGCAATTCGGTATCATCTGGAACGGTGATCAAAAAAATAAGAGCTTCTGATGAGTAAAATCATCAAAAACCCTTGATAAAAAATAAATCGGAGTAACAGGATTTGAACCTGCGACCTCTCGGCCCCCAGCCGAGCGCGCTACCAAGCTACGCCATACTCCGATGTTCATAACTATTATAGTATAACAGAAAAGAGGCTGTTTGAAAAGCCCCGATTTTGTTTTTTTAATGTATACCGCAATGAGGAGTTTTTCAGATGATCAATAAAACGACAGGCAGCAAAACAGATAAGAAAAGGATCGTAAGTTTTGATCTGGATATGACACTTTTAGATCAGGCTACATGGAAGATACCGGACAGTGCCATAGAAGCGGTGGAGATGCTGCGAAAAGACAGTATTATTGTCATCGCCAGCGGCAGAAATATGGATGGAATGGTCAGTGTGGGCTACAAACAACAGATACGGCCAGATGCAGTAATCCATATGAATGGAACCCGTGTGGTTGCCGGGGATGAATTGTTATATGAGCATTTTATGGATAAAGAGCTTTTAAAACGCCTGCTTTCCTATGGGGAAGAAAGGGAAATTGCCGTGGGGCTGACGATCGATGATAAGGATTACTTTGTGAATCCGGCAGAGGTAGAACGGATCGACAAGATCCGCTGGGGAGAGAGCATGCGTAATTTTCAGGATCCCTGGAAAATGCTGGAACTGCCGGTACGCACGTTAGCTTATATTGGAGAAGCGGATCCGGTGTCTGATATGGAGGCACATTTTCCGGAACTTAAATTTCCATTATTTTCCAGTCGGTTAGGGGCGGACATCATAGAAGTACAGGCATCCAAGGCAAATGGACTGGTACGTTTATGTGAATACTATGGAATGGATATAAGCCAGACGGTGGCATTTGGAGACAGCATGAATGATTATGAGATCGTTCAGGCAGCCGGAACCGGGATCGCTATGGGAAATTCAGTCCAGAAGCTGAAAGATACGGCCGATTATGTGACAGATGATATTGCCCAGGATGGAGTCTGGAAGGCATGCAGACATTTTGGATGGATATAGATGAAAATATGCAGCCATGTGTGAGTACAGGAGGAGAAGGAAAATGAATACAGTAAATGGCGGATCAGCGGAGAAAATGACCGTGGATCAGAAATTAGAATTGCTCAGAACAAAGATGAAGGAACGTGGCATGGATGCCTATATGGTGCCTACTGCTGATTTTCATGAGTCCGAATATGTGGGAGATCATTTTAAATGCAGACAGTTCCTGACCGGTTTTACCGGTTCTGCGGGAATTGCAGTAGTGACCATGAAGGAAGCATGCCTGTGGGTAGATGGAAGATATTTTGTCCAGGCGGCAGTACAGCTTCAGGGAACTTCTGTAAAGATGATGAAAATGGGACAGGAAGGCGTGCCTTCTGTAGCCGGATATCTGGAAGCAGAAGTGCCGGAAAATGGCTGTCTGGGTTTTGACGGAAGAGTAGTCAATGCATTGACCGGCATTGATCTGGAAAAGCGCCTGAAAGAAAAGAATGCAAGGATCCTTTGCAGTGATGATCTGGTGGGTGAGATCTGGGAAGACCGTCCGGCGCTGTCCATGGAGCCGGCATGGGCATTACATGAGAAATATGCAGGAAAGACAGCAGAAGAAAAATTAAAAGAGCTTCGTGCAGAAATGAAGAAGGAGCATACAGATATGTATGTTCTGACATCGCTGGATGATATTGCATGGCTGTTAAATATCAGGGGAAATGATATTGCTTATAATCCGGTAGTGCTTTCCTACGTGATCGTAACAGAGGATAAATTGTATCTGTTTGTAAATGAAGAAGTGCTTCACGGAGAAGCATATCCATATATGGATAATTATCATAATATAGATATGCTTAAATATCTGGAAGATTTAGGGACAGAAATACTGCCTTATGATGATATCTATAAAATGGCAACAGATATTACGGGACATAAGATCCTTATGGAGAAGCAGCATATCAATTATGCTTTGTATAACATATTAAAGGATAAGAATGAACTGGTTGATAAGATGAATCCCACTTCTGATGCGAAAGCAGTAAAGAATAAGGTTGAGATTGAAAATGAGAAGAAAGCTCATATTAAGGACGGTGTAGCTGTTACCCGTTTTATCTACTGGTTAAAGCATCATATTGGAAAAGAACGTCTTACAGAGATGAGTGTCCAGGATAAGTTAGAGGAATTCAGGAAAGAGCAGGAAGGCTATATTGAGCCAAGCTTTGCTACGATCTCTGCTTATGGGGCGAATGCGGCTATGTGTCACTATTCTGCAACAAAGGAAAGTGATACGGTACTGGAAGACCATGGCTTTTATCTGGTAGACTCTGGTGGCCAGTATTATGAGGGAACTACGGATATTACCCGTACCATTGCGTTAGGAGAACTGACGGAGGAAGAAAAAGAGCATTTTACTCTGGTCCTTATAAGCATGCTGCGATTAAAAGAAGTGAAATTTTTATATGGGTGCAGAGGCTTAAGCCTTGATTATGTGGCAAGAGAGCCATTTTGGAGCAGAGGATTGAATTTTGACCATGGAACCGGTCATGGTGTGGGCTATCTGTTAAATGTTCACGAAAGACCAAATGGCATCCGCTTCCGTATGGTGCCGGAGCGGCATGATAATGGTGTTCTGGAAGCTGGAATGATCACTTCTGATGAACCGGGACTTTATATTGAAGGAAGCCATGGTATCCGTACAGAGAACCTGATCCTTTGCGTAAAGGATGAGAAGAACCAATATGGCCAGTTTATGAAGTTTGAGTTCCTTACCTTTGTACCAGTTGATAAGGATGCGGTAGTGAAAGAGCTGATGACAGAGAGAGATATTGCTCTTTTTAACGCATATCACAAAGAGGTGTTTGAGAAGATCAGTCCGTATATGGATGACCAGGAGAAAGAGTGGTTAAGAAAGGCAACGGCCCCGATTTAAGGGATCGTTTAAGGGACCGTTGCGTCTGCTTCAGGTATTTGTGCAGATTGGGAATGCGTTAAAGATGTATCTGCTAAGTTTGCTGGACTATTCTGCGTATGGAAGATCTACAATGGTATAGTTATGGTGGATAGCAGGGAGGATCTTGTTTAACAGGTCTTCTGTGCGGAATTTCAGGCTGGAGGTGTTGATACATGGATGACATCCGAAGTAAGGATGGTTCTCCAGGATATCTTTGTCTATGAGCAGCCGGACTTTGTTTTCTGGGTCGTTCATCAGACCGAGAACACTTACAGAACCGGGAGTGATGTTAAGGTACTGTTCCATAAATTCCGGTTCGGCAAAGGAAAGACGGGCGCTGCCGATCTGCTTGGAGAGAGCGGCTGTTTTGAACTTTTTGCTGCCTGGAAGGATCAGCAGATAGAAGGCGGTTTTCTGGGTATTGCGAAGAAATAGGTTTTTGCAGATCTCAATGCCTAAAAGCTTACCTACTTCCTGGCATGCTTCCATAGTGGGTAGTGTGTCATGGTCTGCACGGGTATAGGTGATCCCAAGGGAGTCTAACAGGTCATAGGTGCGTATCTCCTTTGGAAGACGGTCGGTAGTATCTGCCGGTCGGCCAGTGTATATAGTATGGTCAATGTAATAAGAAACGGGATCTTGTGATGTGGATGTTTCGCTCATAAATGTCACCTCGTTGTTTTAGGATGTTGATAAGTACGATTATAAGAGCGAAGGAATAAATTGTCGATAGGATATGAATGAAAAAGGTGTAAAAATGCAGGAAAAAAACGTGCAGGGAAAGAAAAAACAGGAAAAGAAAGTTCAAGGGAATAAATCCCAGGAAAATAGAATACAGGGAAAACGAGTACAGGAAGGCAAAAAACAGGGAAGCCCCAAAAGAGAAAATAAAAGACCGGAAAGCAGAGCTGTGAAAGGGGTAAAGCCAGAGCAGAAGCAAAGGCCAGAGCAGAAGCAAAGAACAGAGCAGAAGCAGAGAACAGAGCAGAAACAGAAGGCGGCAAAGTTTGGAAAGCCGGTTCTGAAACAGCAGTCTGGCCAGAACGTGGAAAAGGGAAAGAAGAACGCTAAAAAGAGCATGTGTCCTGTTATGCGTCAGTGTGGCGGATGTCAGATGCTGGATATGCCTTATGCAGAGCAGTTAAAGACGAAAAGAAAGCGTCTGGAAACATTGTTGAAGGGAATCTGTCCTGTAAAAGACATGATAGGAATGGAAGATCCGTTTTATTATAGAAACAAAGTTCATGCTGTATTTGATAGGGATAGAAGGGGCAATATTATTTCCGGTATTTATCAGGAAAATACCCATAATGTAGTACCTGTGGAGAAGTGCATGATCGAGGACCAGAAGGCAGATGAGATCATTGGCACTATTCGCGGTATGTTAAAGTCCTTTAAGATCCGTACATTTGATGAAGATACTGGTTATGGCTTGCTGCGCCATGTGCTGATCCGCAGAGGCTTTGAAAGTGGGGAGATCATGGTGGTACTGGTAACAGCTTCTCCTGTATTTCCGTCAAAGAATAATTTCGTAAAGGCATTAAGAGAGAAACATCCGGAGATCACCACCATTGTCCAGAATATCAATGGACGGGGAACCAGCATGGTACTGGGGGAAAAGGAGCATGTGCTGTATGGAAAAGGATATATTGTGGATACGCTGTGCGGCTGTAGCTTCCGTATTTCTTCCCGTTCGTTCTATCAGGTAAATCCGGTCCAGACGGAGAAATTGTATACAAAGGCTCTGGAACTGGCTGGACTGACCGGAAAAGAGACGGTTGTGGATGCATATTGTGGTATAGGAACTATTGGTATTATTGCAAGCAAAAAGGCCGGAAATGTGATCGGCGTGGAATTAAACCAGGATGCAGTCCGGGATGCCATCAACAACGCCAAAATGAACCAGATATCCAATATCCGTTTCTTCTGCAATGATGCCGGTCGTTTCCTGGTCAATATGGCAGAGGCTGGTGAAAAAGCCGATGTAGTCATCATGGATCCCCCAAGAAGCGGAAGTACCGAAGAGTTCATGGATTCCATTGCAAAGATGGGAGCGAAAAAAGTAGTTTATGTTTCCTGCAACCCAGAGACATTGGCAAGAGATCTGGCTTATATGAAGAAGCTGGGGTATAAGGCGAAGGAAGCAGTAGGATTTGATATGTTTCCGGCGACGGAGCATGTTGAAACGGTAGTATTGATGTCAAGAAAAGATAAATAAGTGCCAGAAAGCGGCGTATTTCCGGGCTTTTTCGGAGGTTTGGATCTGAAACCAGACTTCTGGAAAAGCCTGGTTTTCTTATATGGAAACATATCCACTGCAAAATGTGTGTCAGGTTGTGACCTCGGATTAGATGTCACAATTTGAGACAGTGGATTAGATGTCAGGCATTTTTGAGAAAATGCTGAAAACTGGCAACAAATCCAGCAACTCGATACTAAGAGCATTTTTGGACAGTGGGATAGATGTTATGGAAGGAGAGGCTAATGACAAAGAGAGAGATTGAAAATGAAATTCTAAAGGAGTTAAAGGCATTCATGCCTAAGATAAAAAATGTACCATTTGACAGAGGATTACCTCTACTTCGAAAAGAAGCATGGAGATTAGCTGATAAATATGATACAGATGGGGCTAACGTTATAAATATAATGTTGAGTAGATTCGGGGAGATAGAGGATGAAAGTTAAAAAAGGAATAGCATTGGTTATGGCTAATGCCGAATATGTACAGCAAAATAAGTTGCTTGCTTGTAAAAAAGATGGTGAAGATGTAAAAGAGGCTCTTGAGTATTTAAATTTTGATGTAATTTTTGGAATGGACCTTAATCGTGCAGATATGTATGACATTATATCAAGGTTTATTGATGAGGCCAAATCTTATTCGACAGTTCTTGTATACTACTCAGGTCATGGGGTTCAAATAGATGGTGAAAACTACTTTGTTCCAATTGACTGTGAGTATAAGAGTACAAAATCAATATTCAAAGACACACAGTTGGTTGGGATAAATACTATTACTGAATTTATGACGACCAATCCAAGCAAGACTAATATTATGATATTAGATGCATGTAGGTCATCAGTAGATTTTGCAAAAGGTGTTGTAGGAAATGGATTAACAGAAATAGAGGCTGGGAACGGTACGCTAATTGCTTTTGCAACAGCACCAAATAAAGTTGCAAGAGCAGATTCGGCAGAAGGTGGAAATAGTTTTTACACAAAATGTTTATTGCCCAATATAATTAGACCTAATATTAAAATAGAGGATATGTTCAAGGAAGTTCGTAATGATGTTATTGAAATGACACAAGGAGAACAGATACCGTGGGAAAACACATCTTTAAATAATGATTTTTACTTTAATACAATGACAGATGATGAAATAAACGAACAAATTTATCAATGCATCAGGAATAACTATTCAGCAGGAACTTTGTTATTTTTAAGCAAGATACTAGGAAAAAATATTTCCGAGCTTATGAGAATCTATACCAAGCAAAAAAGTGAGAAACCCGGTGGAATTTATTTTAATAAAGATGAGGATATGGAGCATTTTATTCTTGAACAGATTTTGGAAATGGGGTTCAAATTTAAAAATTATAGATGGTGTTTTGCTGATATCCCAGTTCAAATGGGAGAATTTTTACATAATCCCAACGTGGTTGTAAGAGAATAGAATAAGCTACACAGAAATAGTAATAGAATTGGTTCGCGAAATTTACAAAGCCCATTATGAAAATAAACTAGGAGGTACATTATATGGCAATTGCACAAGATGCTTTTTTTATTCCAGATGATATAGCTACAGGATTGGCGACTGGAGTATACCGTAGAATTGGCAGTGTAGTAAGATGGGCAATCGGTCCTAATAAGGGACAAATAGTAAAGCACCTTAAGCCGATTGACCTACCAGCAGCAGAGCAGGCACAGGGCGTTGATGTTAAAGCATTGCAGTTTGTAAAACAGCATAAAAAAGGAACCATAATTGCTGTAGCAGGTGCAGCAGCTGTTGGCACTGGTGTTTGGGTTTATAATAAAGTAAAAAACCATGAGCCAAAGGTAGTGACAGAATTTAGAGCTGCTATAAGGGTGTATATTGAAGCAATTCGAAGTGGCAAAATGGATATTGAAAAGATAAATAATCTCATGGATAAATTAGATGCACTTAAAGCACATAAGGATTATTCTAAAATTAGCATTCAATTAACAACTGAAGAATTGGGAATTTTAGTTGGACGAATCTATGATTACACAATTAAACTCGCAGAGGATAATAATATCAGTTTAACAGATGAGGAACGAAATTTTTCTAAGTCCAAGAGTAGTGATTCAATTATTAATCTGCAGTCTTATCTAAGAACACAGAAACGTATATTTGAAGAAGTGGCATAACAAAGAGCTCCCCATCACTGGATTAGTTTCCAGTGGTGAGGATCCTTTTTACATCTATGGGATTATCCTTCAATCTCAATTTTCAGTCCGGACTTGAGTTCCACTGTGAAGTGGTCATCCCAGATAATGATGCGCTCAAGCCAGTGCTTTACCAGGGCCTCGTCGAAGGCATCCAGGTGTGCGGGCTGCTGCTTGATGAAATCCTGCAG
>ERZ779861.2267-NODE-2267-length-18790-cov-13.920256_pt1 | contig 18790 bp, 14 predicted proteins | sample MGYA00511558_ERZ779861 | MGnify/ENA primary metagenome ERZ779861 (study PRJEB29588, sample SAMEA2163432) | human gut metagenome | biome: human gut; feature: human-associated habitat; material: faeces | place: Denmark | collected 2008/2010 ...
TCAAGCGCTCTGTCCGAATTTTTATTTCACTTTTTTCCAAAAAATATTGTGAAAACCTTTTTCCACTCTCCCTTTTTTATATTCTTTTCGCTACCTTTCAGTCCTTTGATTGGACGTCTGCGGCGTTATCGCGGCTTTGAGCTTCGCCGTTCTCCGAAAGCCCGAATACGGGCACAGGCTCCCTATCCTTGACGAAGCCTTTGAGCAACCGTGAAACCTCTTCGGGCTTTCGCACATTGTAAAGAGCAAGCATCTGCTTGTCCGAAAATTTCAAGATGATTTTGGCGGGATAATACTGCCCGCGATTATCAATTAAAATAACTAAACAAACTATAAAAAAACCTAAAAAACCCAGCAATACACACAGCCATATGTAATTAAAATAGTCTTTGTCTTTTCCGAAACGCTGAGCTTTGCAGTAAAACACGCTGTCCACATCGCTTTTGCGAAAATACAGATACTTGTCGTCTGCGGCGGCGGGCTTTGCCGACAAGGTAAATTTAGACTTTTTGTTTACCGCGAGCATAAATTCGTCGCAAAGAAGAATATCAACAGGTCTGCCGAGCAACCTTGCAAGTATCACAATTGTCAAAACGCCGCCCGAAACGACAAACAAAGCGCCGACAATTTTTTTTGCCAAGTCGCTCATCGTGCCAAGCCCCGTAGCAAGCGTCACCGCGCCGAACACAGCCGACAAAACTCCGAAAACCAACCACACAATCGCTCCGCCTATACGCCTTTTTGCGATTACCTGCATAAAAAATCCTCCTTGACTTCATTTTACCACACATTTTCCTGCAATGCAATTATTATGTCGTATTTTGTCGTTTTTCGTGCAGTGCGGTGCAGGCGGCAGGCGGACGGGGTTTGCTTGAAGGAATTTTTTTATTTCTCCCGCAACGATTGAACTTTTATTCTGTTTTTGCTATAATTTCAATAGACTATATGCGGAGGTTTCTTCACAGATGGAAAAACTCAAAGGCTCGTTGCTTTTCGGCCAGTCCGGCGGCCCCACTTCGGTCATAAACGCCAGCGCCTACGGCGTTTTCAGCGAAGCGTTCAATCACGATTGCATTACGCGCGTACTCGGCGCGCACTACGGCATAAAGGGCATACTCGACGACGACCTGTTCGACATAAACTCAGAGAGCCGCGAGGAGCTTGAACTGCTCAAAACAATGCCCTCTTCCGCCTTGGGCTCGGTACGCTACAAGTTAAAGCCTTTTGAAGAGGACGAAACGGATTATAAACGGGTGTTGGAAATTTTCCGCAAGTACAACGTGAGATATTTTCTCTACAACGGCGGAAACGACTCCATGGACACGGTGTGCAAAATCGGCGCGTACCTCAAAGCGCACGGCTACAAATGCAACGTAGTCGGCGTGCCCAAAACCATTGACAACGATCTTGCGCTCACCGACCACTGTCCCGGCTTCGGCTCGGCGGCAAAATATATCGCCGCAAGCTGCATGGAGCTTTCCTTGGATTCGAGCGTATATTTCAACGGCGCAATCACCGTTGTGGAAATCATGGGACGCAACGCGGGTTGGCTGACTGCGGCAAGCGCAATCGCCGCTTTCAACGGTCACGGCCCCGATTTGATTTACGTGCCGGAAATCCCCTTTGACATCTCCGCGTTTATGGACGACGTGAGCGCGGTCTACAACCGCAAGGGCGATTGCTTTGTCGCCGTTTCGGAAGGCATAAAGGACAAGGACGGCAAATATATAAGCGAATACGCGAGCGGGCTTGCGACGGAGCAGGACAGCTTCAACCACAAACAGTTGGGCGGCGTGGGCGCATTTTTGGCTTCCTACGTAAAGGTGCACACCAAAGCCAAGGTAAGAGCCATAGAATTCAGTCTCTTGCAGCGCTGCGCAAGCCACATAGCCAGCAAAACCGACGTTGAGGAAGCCTGTCTTGCAGGCACGGAAGCGGTGCGGGCGGCAGTTGACGGAGAGTCGGAGGTCATGATATGTTTTAAGCGTGCGGCGGACAAAAACGGAAATTATTTGTGCGAAACGTCCCGCGTTCCGCTTTGCGAGGTGGCAAACGAGGAAAAGACTCTGCCAATGGAGTTTATTTCCCCGACAAACAATTTTATATCAGAAAAATATCTCGGCTATGTGCTGCCGCTTATTCAGGGAGAATCCGCGCCGCCCTTTGAAAACGGGACGCCGCGTTACGCAAAGCTGAAACGAATCAAGCCGGAGCCTAAGCTGTGCAAATAAAAAAGCGTCCCGAAAGGGACGCTTTTGATTTAAATATTCAAAGCAGCAGACTGACCAGAGCGAACAGTCCGTTTGCCAACAGCCCCGCGACCAAGCCGCCGACGGTGTGCAGCATGATTGACCAGCCGGTAAGGCTTCTGAAATTGAGCGCGTCCATCATGGACACGTGGGTTGACAGGTAACCGCTCCAAAACATACACATAGCCGTCAGCACGGCGACATTGCTTGCGGTAATAATCCCTCTCGACATCATTTCGGGGACAAGACCTATTGCCGCGCCCGCGCTGCCGAGAGCAGTCAAGGGGACGGCAATTATTTCCGGAGAACCGAACCCGAACAGCGGCTTCAATACGGGGCTTAAAAAGCTGCCTATCATGGGAATAAGCCCCACTCCCTCGCCGACGCCGCCCGTATAGCCGCCTTCGGGCTTGCCGTTGGTGAGCATGAGCACCAGCGTAGCGATAATCAGCACTCCCGGAATAATGGAAACTCCCACCTTGACTCCGCCCGCACCGCCGTCCAGCAGGCTTGAAATCAGCCGCTGAAAAACGCCGCCTTCGCGCACCTCGCGCATTTTCAGCACATCGTACTCCGCGCTTCCCGCATCCTTCAAAGCAGGCTCGTCCTTGCCGAACACTTTTTTGGTTTTCAAAAGCATAAGTCTTGTCACAAGTATGCTTGTCAAAAACACGGACAACAGTCCCACAACAACGGCAATCCCGAAATGCTCGCCGTTTAAGCTGAGCATTGAAACAACGACTATCAGTCCCATTCCGAATGCAGTGCCGATGTTGGTGAGCGCGCCAAGCTGATATTTTTTGAAATATCTGATGTAATTTCTGTCGTTTGCGAGAGTGAGCACGGCGGGATTGTCGGACAGAAAGGACGTAAACAGTGAAATCGAGGTTGCGCCCGGCATACCGTACAACGGTCCCATGAGGGGCGCAAACGCTTTGTTGAGCAAAGACACCACTCCGAACTCGCTGAGCACGGCAGATATGGCGCCCATAAGCACTGCCAGAGCCAAAAGATAAAACACCGTGTCCTTCAAAAGCATGAACGCCGTGTTGAACATGGTGTTGATTGCGTTGGAAAAGCCCATAACGCAGCCGAAAGCGACAAAAAAGCCCGCCACAAGGACAAGGCAGACAAAGCCTTCCGCGCCGACGGCCTTTTTCAGTTTTTTCCCGCCGCAAGCGTCTTTTACGCCGAGCTGCGGCTCGTTTTCAAAGACTTGCGCCCCGGCGCCTGCGGCGACAGCCGCGTCTGCGGCGGCTACGTCGTAAGAATCGTTCTTTTTTCCCGTTTCGGGAGGAATCTCTTCCGCCCTCTCGGGCGGTGCCGGCGTTGCGCCGTCGTTTTGCTGCATTTCTCTTTTCTCCAAGTTTTTAAACCACAAAAAGAATAACAGTTAAGCCATTGTATGTCAACGGTTTAATACAAATTTCCGTCAACATGAATATAGTTCATAAAACGCAACGGCGCCTATATTTTCACTAGCACGGCGCGCACGGGCGACGCTTCCGCGCCCTCTGCTTTGAGAGGCAGGGCGCAAAGAAAATATTTACCCTCGTCGACATTTTTAAGCACGAGGTTTTCCAGCAGATACACCCCCGCCCGCGCAAAAATTCCGTGAACCGCAAGAGAATCCTTTCCGTCAAAGGACTGCTGCTGCGTGCCTGCAAGCTTTATACCCATATCCGCAAGTTTTTGCGCCAGCGCGGCGACGGGCGGCGCGCCCTTGAACAGCATACGACGGCAAAAATTTTTCTCGGCGTTTTCGGCGGTACACACGACGCACTCTCCCAAAAAAACCGAAAGCTCGGCGGCGCAAACGTCCTTTCCGCCCGAAAACGTGTGCGAGGGCGCGTCAACGTGGGTGCCGTTGTGCATACACACAGTCAAATCGCTGACCGCAAAGCCGTCCCTTTCCACTGTTTTAATCGCCGTCAATCGGGGCGCCGTGTCCCCCTCGAACACGCTCCCGCTCAAAAACTCCTGAGAAATATCGATAATTTCCATAAAATCTCCTCAAAAACAAAAGCAAGTCGTCTGCGACCTGCTTTCCTGCTTTAATCCGCAAAACGGACGGATTTTATTTTCTGTTCCTTTTTCGGACGGTCGTTTGCGTCCGTAGGCACGGCGGCAATCCTGTCCACGACATCAAGTCCGCTTTCCGCAACGCCGAAGGCGGCGTATTGCCCGTCAAGAAAGGTCGCGTCCTTGTGGCAGATGAAAAATTGACTTGACGCCGAATCGAAATCGTTTGCGCGCGCCATGGAGATGACTCCGCGTCTGTGCGAGAGATTGTTTTTTACGCCGTTGGCGTAAAACTCTCCCTTTATATTTTTTTCGGAGCCGCCGCAGCCTGTTCCCGTGGGGTCTCCCCCCTGAATCATAAAGCCGTCTATTACGCGGTGAAAAATCAAACCGTCGTAAAACCTTCTCTCCACCAGCGCTCTGAAATTCTCCACCGAAATGGGCGCGTTTTTTTCGTCGAGAACGACGACTATCTCTCCGCCGTCCTCCATAGTGATTTTAACCTTGTTTTTGTCCATATCTCTCCTCAGTCGTTTTTAAGCTCCGCTTTGATTCTTCTCACGCCGCTGCTGCTGGACTGCTCCTTTGTAATCTTGAAGCGTCCCAGTTCTCCCGTGTTGGAGGCATGAGGACCTCCGCAGATTTCCATGGAAAAATCGCCCATGGAGTAAACCTTGACAACCTCTCCGTATCTGTCGCCGAAAAGCCCGATTGCGCCCTTCTGCCGCGCCGCTTCGACGCTCATTTCCTCGCACGTCACGGGAAGTTTTCTGTTTATCGCCTCGTTTACAAGCTCTTCCGTCCTTTTAATTTCTTCGGGAGTCATAGGTCTGCCGAAGGAAAAATCGAACCGCAGCCTTTCGGGCGTTATGTTGCTGCCCTTTTGCGCCACCTCGTCTCCAAGCACCTGCCTCAACGCCGCCTGCAAAAGATGTGTCGCCGTGTGCAGCCGCGTGGTGGCTTCTCCGCTGTCCGCAAGCCCGCCCTTGAATCTTTGACCGCTTGCGTCGTGCGACTTCTGCTGATGCTCGGCGAACTTCGCTTTAAAGCCCTCCGTGTCCACCTTAAGCCCGCGTTCCGCAGCCAGCTCTTCGGTTATTTCGATTGGAAAGCCGTAAGTGTCGTAAAGCCTGAACGCAGACGCGCCGTCTATGACATCTCCCGACAGCTTTTCGACAAGACGGTTGAACTCCCTCTCTCCTCCAATCAGCGTTTTGAGGAACTTTTCCTCCTCCTTGGCAAGCTCCTCCGTTATTTTTGAGGAGTTGCGCTTTATTTCCGGATAAACGTCGCCGTACAACCCGACGTAAACCTCCGCTATCCTGATTATGTCTCCCTTTTGCATACCGAGAGCGTTGGCGAATCTTACCGCCCGGCGGATAAGCCTGCGCAGCACGTAGCCTTGGTCCACGTTGCTCGGCACGACGCCTATTTCGTCGCCCAAAAGAAACACCGCAGTCCGCACATGGTCGGCAATTATTCTCACCGCGCGCAAGACTTCGGGGCTGCCGTCGCTTTCTTTGCCCGAAAGACGTTTTATTTCTGCGATTGCGGGCGCGAATACATCCGTTTCATACACGCTGTCAAAGCCGTTAAGGACGCAAACCGTGCGTTCGAGTCCCATGCCCGTATCGACGTTTTTTCTGCCCAGAGGTTCGTATGCGCCGTCCGCCCTCTTGTTGTACTGCATGAAAACATTGTTCCATATTTCAAGATATTTTCCGCAGTCGCAGGCGGGAGAACAGTCGGCGCAGCATTTTTCCTTGCCCGTATCCCAGAAAATTTCAGTATCGGGGCCGCAAGGTCCCGTAGTACCCGCAATCCACCAATTGTTTTTCTTCGGCAGGAAAAAAATCTGCCCGTCCTTCAAACCGCATTCGCGCCATATCTTTGCCGACTCCTCGTCGCGCGGCGCGTCGGCGTCTCCCTCGAAAACGGAAACTGCAAGCCTGTTTGCGTCAAGCCCGAGATACTCGTCCGACGTTAAAAACTCAAAGCTCCACTTGATTGACTGCTCCTTGAAATAGTCTCCGAGAGACCAGTTTCCCAGCATCTCGAAAAAAGTGCAGTGCGAAGCGTCTCCCACCTCGTCTATGTCACCCGTCCTTACGCACTTCTGAACGTCGGCAAGCCGCGTACCCGAAGGATGGCTCTGTCCCAAAAGATAAGGAATGAGCGGGTGCATACCGGCCGTGGTAAAAAGCACCGAAGGGTCGTTCTCCGGAATCAGGCTTGCGCTTTTTATAACGGCGTGTCCTCTGTTTTCAAAAAATTTAAGAAATTTTTTTCTTAAAAAGCGGGATGTAATTTTTTCCATACGAACCTCTTTGAAGCGTTTAAAATCAAAATCAAAGACCGAAAAATTCGGTCTTTGAAGGCTTTTTCCTTTATGTTTTTTCAGACTCTTACTGCCTTTTTCTGCGGGCGCCGAAGCTGAACAAATAAATCAAAAAGAAGAATGCGGGAGCAAACCAGAGCGTCCAGCCGCCGTCGAAATCGCTGTTTTCGCCGAACAGGCCTTTTTCAACCGTGTTGAAAAGTCCGATGTCGATTTTGCCGATTAACGCAATCAGCCCCACGACGACAACGCCCAGCACGAAAACGAAGAGACACCATTTGCTCGCTTTTTTGGAGCCTTTGCCCGTGCAGAGTTTGATTAGACCGAACAAAAACATTGCAACGCCCGAAATCGCAAACAGCGCCGCAAGTATGCCGAGCGTCCACTCTCCGACGGAAAAGCTTTTGAGAGAATTGAAATTGTCCGCAAAGCTCCACAACAGCTGTCCCGCCGTACTGAAATTTCCTCCGCCCACGGAATAATATCCGAGCATTTCGCCGCCAAGCAGATTTTGAGGCATGATTGCGGGATACCCGACGAAAGCGTACAGAAATGCGAGCGACAAAATCATGATGATTGCGCCCCAAGTCCTCACCCTTGCGGCGGACTTCTTTTCCGAGCCGACTGTCGAGGCTGCCGCCGCGGGCAGATATACCGTCTGCTGCGGCTGCGCGTAAACGGGCTGAGCGGGAGGAGCGTAATAGGTCTGCTGCTGCGCCGCCTGCTGTTTTCTCAGTTCTTTTTTGTTGGGCTTGCGGTTTTCGGCGGAGCCGCCCGCGTTTTGCGGCAGCTGCGGTATGTTCTGCACCACGGGACGCATGGCCACGAACTCGAAACCGCACCTCTCGCAGATGTAAGCGTCGCCGTTTACCGTGTGATTGCACCTTGGGCAAATTTTGACGGTGGAGCCGCGAAACAGCTTGTTGCCGCAATGCTTGCAGTACCTTGCAGAGCCGCTGTTGACCGTGTTGCAGTTGTTGCAGACAATGGGGTCCTCGGGCGTTTTCAGGTGCGCGCCGCACTGATAACAGTATTTTGCTATAAGCGGGTTGGCGGTGCCGCACTTTTCGCATACGTTGAAATTGTTGGAATTGTTCATGTTAAATCCTCACATCGCCGTCAGTCGGCTTAGGTCTGCCGCAGCCGGTACAGAATTTGTCGTCTCTTTCGTTGAACTCTCCGCACTCGCATTTCCACCCCTTTGCCACCTCGTCGTGATTTTTGTTGCCCAAAGGATAACGGCAGGAGGTGCAGAACGCGGCGTCGGCGAGGTTTTCCGCGCCGCACACGAAGCAATAAACCTTGGGAGTTTCCGTCACCAGCCTGAGTCCGCAGGAAAAGCAAAATTTCGAGTCGAAATTGTTTAACGCGCCGCAGTTGGGACAAATTTTGAGCTTTTCGGTAGTGGGCGCTTGGAGCACCGCCTGCTTTATTTTGGGATTTTTATCCTGAGCGTCGGCATAGTCCAACTGAAATTCGACCGTTTCGCCGTCTCTCAGGTCGAAAAAGCAATACTTGCAGAATTTGTCCTCCGGCTTGTTGGGCTTGCCGCAAAAACGGCATATTTTGCGCCTGACAACCCTGTGTCTGTTCATTGCGGTCACGTCGTGTCCGCAGCCCGCGCAAAAAACCGTATGAAGCGAAATTTCCGCGCCGCAATAGGGGCAAACCGCCGTTTCGTCGGTATTTTCGGAATCCCGCGAAACAGTTCCGCCGCTCTGAATGGAAGCGACGCCGCTCACGTTTGCGTCTCCCAAAGCCGCGCCGCAGTTTACGCAATGGGTAAACTGCGGTTCGCAGACGCTGCCGCATTCGGGACAAATTTTCTGTTTTACGTCGCTGACCTCGAAGCTCTCGCTGCCGCAGTTGATACAAAACCTGCTTTCCGACGCATTCGGCTCTCCGCAAACCTTACATATCTTCATTTTTCTTTCCAAAAGACAAACCGACTTTGAAATATGATACCATACGCGCCCTGTCTTGTCAAGATTTGGCGTTAAAACTGTCTTTCAAGCCCACTATCTCGTTGAATACCGCCGTTTCACCCTCTTTTCCGTCCGCGGCAAAGTAGCCTATGCGCATGAACTGAAACCTGTCGGGACGTTTCGCGTCCTTCAAAAGGCTCTCGCCGAAGCCGTTGATTTCCGTTCTGCTGTCGCGGTTGAGGCGCTCGGTAAAATCCGTTTCCCCGTTTTCGTGAGGGTTGAGCAGCGATTTGAACCGATAAGCCTTGACAGGCACGCAGTCTGCGGCGTTTACCCACTGAATAACGCCCTTGACCTTCATACCGCTTTCGTCGCTTCCGCTTCTGCTGTTGTCTACGACGGAGGCGAACACGGTTTTTACCGTGCCGTCGCTATTGTATTCCACTCTGTCGCAATGTATGATATACGCGCCTTTGAGCCTAACGTACCCGTCAGGTTTCAGCCTGTGATACTTGGGAGGAGGATTGCTTTCAAAGTCGCTGCCGTCTATGTACAGCTCGTTTGAAAAGCTTACCTTGCGCGTAGTTATGGTTTCCGCATTTGGATTGTTTTCGACCTCGGCAAATTCCGTCCTTTTGCCGAAATTGGTGAGCACGACCTTGACGGGGTTGAAAACTGCCATTACCCTGTCGGCGTTTTTGTTGAGAAAATCCCTCACGCAAGCGTCGAGATAACCGCTTTCCACCTCGCTGTTGGACTTCGCCACGCCAATCCGCTCGCAAAAGTCCCTGATTGCCTCGGGCGGATAACCGCGTCTGCGCATACCGCAAAGCGTAGGCATACGCGGGTCGTCCCATCCGTCCACTATTTTCTCGTCCACAAGTCGTTTGAGAAAGCGCTTGGACATAATGGTGTTAGTTATATTCAGCCGCGCGAACTCTATCTGTCTCGGTCTTTTTTCAAAGCCGCAGTTTTCCACCACCCAGTCGTAAAGCGGTCTGTGGTCCTCGAATTCAAGCGTGCAGACGGAGTGGGTTATGCCCTCCAAAGCGTCCTCGATGGGATGCGCAAAGTCGTACATCGGATATACGCACCACTTGTCGCCCGTGTTGTGGTGTCTTGCGTGCACGACGCGGTATATGACGGGGTCGCGCATATTGAGATTGCTTGACGCCATGTCGATTTTTGCGCGGAGCACCTTTTCGCCGTCGGCAAATTCACCCGCCTTCATTCTCATGAACAAATCGAGGTTTTCTTCGACCGACCTGTTTCTGAAAGGACTGTTCCGCCCGGGCGACGTAAGAGTGCCTCTTGTTTCTCTGATTTGTTCGGCTGAAAGGTCGCATACGTAAGCCAAACCTTTCTTGATTAGCCCGACGGCGCACTCGAACATCCTGTCGAAATAATCGCTTGCAAACAGCTTTTCGTCCCACTCGAAGCCCAGCCACCTTATGTCCTCTTCAATCGCGTTGACGTACTCCTCGTCCTCCTTTACGGGATTGGTGTCGTCGTAACGCAGATTGCAGGTGCCGCCGTATTTTTGTTTAAGCCCGAAATTGACGCACAGGGCTTTGGCGTGTCCTATGTGCAGATAACCGTTGGGCTCGGGCGGAAACCGTGTTTTGACGCAGCTTATTTTTCCGCTTTCGAGGTCTTTGTTGATAATCTCTTCAATAAAATTTTTTGCTTCCATTTCCTTCCCCGCGACTATTCGTTAAAATCCGTTTCGCTCAAACCGTCGGCTTCCTCCGGCGGCGCGTCGTCGAAGTCGGGCAGCGGCGCGTCCGCGGCAAGACGCTCCAAATCGCGTTGCTCCCGCCTCGCGTTTTCCTCCGACGTCTCCCGACCGTCCTCCGTTCTCACAAACGTGTCGGGGTCGGTGAATCTGACGTACTCGCCTATCCAATTGAGAGTCAGCTTGCCCGTTTCGCCGTTTCTGTGCTTTGCGATAATCAGCTCCACGGGCTGCACGGCTTCCCCCTCGGCTTCCTTGTTTTTATTGATGAACAGCACCATATCCGCGTCCTGCTCGATAGCGCCCGATTCTCTCAGGTCGGACAGCTGAGGCTCCTTGTCGTCGCGCCGCTCCACGAGCCGCGACATCTGACTCAACGCCAATATAGGCACGTCGAGCTCTTTGGCTATGATTTTAAGCGTCCTCGTAATCTTGCTGATTTCCTGCTGACGGTTTTCCGACCTGTCGCCGCCTTCCATAAGCTGTATGTAGTCGATAACGATGAAATCAAGTCCCTCTCTGTTTTTGAGACGCCTGCACTTTGACAAAATCTGAGCCGGAGTAATGAGAGACGAGTCGTCGATAAAAATTTTCATCCGGCTTATTGCCTCGTTGGCTTTCCACAGCTCGGCAAAATCCCGACTCGTCAGTTTGCCGGTCTTTGCGCGCGTCATGCTTACGCTTGCCATGGAACACAGCAGTCTCTGCGCAAGCTGAACCTTGGGCATTTCCAACGAAAAAATAGCGCAGCTTTTTCTGTTTTTCGCCGCGCTTTCCACCATGTTGAGCGCAAGCGAGCTTTTTCCGCAGCCGGGACGCGCCGCAAGCACGATCAGGTCGCCGCCGTGCAATCCGTCGGTCTTGCTGTCAAAAAGCTTGAAGCCGGTGGGAATCCCCTTGAAAGCCCCCTGATTTTTGTACAGCTCGTCAAATATCGTCAACACCTCGCCCGTAGACTCTCCGACAGGCGTAAGGTCGCCGCTCTGCTTTTTGTCGCTTATGTCGTAAACCGCCTTTTCAGCAAAGGCTACGCTTCTCTCCTCGTCGTCAGAATTTCTGCATTCCTCTATTATGCTTGTGCCCGCCCTTATCAACGCGCGCAGCACGGAATTGCGCTCCACGATTTTAAGATAGACTCGGTAGTTTGCAGAGCTTGGCACGACGGTGTTTAACGTGGTGAGATAGTTTATGCCGCCTGCGGCAGCCAGCTGCCCGCTTCTGTCCAAAGCGTCCGCGACGGTAACGAAATCTATCGGTTTGCTCTCGTTCAAAACCTTCTGCATTGCCGACAGCAAAATTCTGTGCGACGGGGCATAAAAATCCTCCGCTTTTAGAGTGGGCACAAGCTCCTGAGCGAGATTGTCGTCCAAAAGTATACAGCCCAAAAGACACTGCTCCGCTTCAAGATTCTGCGGAACCGCGTTTACATTGACGTCGCGTGCGGGTTTGTCTGCCATAAAAACTCCTGTTGCGTCTTATTTTACAGCAACCGCGCATTTTTTTCAACTGTTTGCGCAGCCTTGTATGTTTTTAATCCGCCGTCGTACTTTGATTTTCCTCCTTTTAAGGCTGTGCGGGAGTGTCGCCGCCCGCGCCGCTCTCCTCTCCCTCCTGCGGACGGGCTTTTACGCCCTTGACCACCACTCTTTCGGTGGGGAGATAAGTGTTGGTTCTGATTTTTCTCGATTTGACAAGCTTTCCGCCCTGATAATAATCCAGCCACCCCTCGGAGGTCAATCCGTCGGCGCCGTTGGACAAAACAAACGTATCGGTATCGAAAACAACCTTGTCGGCGTACCTGCCCTCCCTGTCCTCTATTGTGCGCGTCGAAAAAGGCTTGCGCGCAATTTCCACGCTGCGCCGCCTGATTTCGTACTCGTTTGGCAGACCGTAAATTTCTACCGTTGCCTCGCTGTCCGTGCCGTAAGCCGCGATAAAAATTCTGCCGCCCGTTTCATTGGTGAACACAAGGTCGCTGACCGACGACACCATTGCGTCGAAGCTCGGAGCCACATAGGAAGACGCCAAAGAATGCTGATGCACCTTGTTTACGGTGACTCCCGACATAATCAGAGCGTTGAACAGCGTCGTCGAAGCCTGACATACGCCGCCGCCCACTCCCTGCACGTACTTGCCGTCCATAATGATTTTGGCCTCAAAAAAGCCGTTCTGTTTGGTGCGCGGACCTACCGCCTCATTGAAGGAAACTCTTTCGCCGTTTTCCACTGTCATGCCCTGAAAGGCTTTTAACGCTCTTTTGACGTTGGATTTTCTCGCGGCGGTGCTGTTGCCGTACCGGGTAGAAAACCTGCATTTCAACGTCGTCTGCCGTTTCAGCTGCTCCAACGACACCTCGGGAAGCACGGTCTTGCCTCGCGCCGTTATCGCGCCGCCCTCCGAAACCGCCTTTGACAGCGATTCCGCAAAGGCTTTTTTGTCAAGCTCTACGCCCGCTACCTCCTTTTTGTAAACAAACCGCGATTTGGTCTCGGGCGCAAAGCTAACCGAAGCGTCCTGCGCCCGCTTGTACAATGCGCTTTCCGCCTGCTTGACCAATTCTTTCAGCCCGGGCAGAAGATAACACCATGCTTCGACCTCGTCGAAGCCCATATCGGTCGCCTGCTTTATCCAGCGCTTTTTCAGCCTGACGGAGCGGTATACAAGCCTGTCCTCTTTTTCCTCCTCCGAAAGAGCTCCGATATTCTCGGACAGCGAGTAAGCCAAACGCTTGTCAAACACGACAATCTCGAAAGAAACGTCCCAAGGTCTTAAAACTCCGTCCGCTGCGGAAAACGCAGGAGACACTGTCTGCGCGGCGCACGCGCCGCCCTCCGTATCAAACGTAAAAAAAACTCCCGCCGCACCAAGCAGCGAGAGCGCAATCACAAACAACCCTGTTTTAAATCTTTTTAAACGCATATCCACCTCTCAAAGTCCCAGCGCGGCAAGCGTTTTTTCGTCGGGCAGGAAAAATTTGTCTCCGAGATTCACGCCGTAATCGGCGTTGTGAAAATCGCTTCCTCCCGTCACGAAAAGCCCGTACTTGTCCGCCAGATACCTGAAAAAATCTCGCTCGACGTTAGTATGCGCAAAGTAATCCGCTTCAATTCCGTCAAGCCCCACGCGTTTGAGATAAGCCACAAAGCCCTCTGCCTGAGTGGCGTTCATGCGCAGCTTTGCGGGATGCGCGAGCACGGCCTTGCCGCCGTAGCGGTGGGAAAGCTCTATCGCCTGCTCCACCGAAAGACGTCTTGATTTTACGTAAGCTTTGCCCTCGGGCGCAAGATATTCGGAAAACGCCGATTTAAAATCCGCGGCATACCCCTTTTCAACCATAATCCGCGCTATATGCGAGCGGCCGTGCACTTCAAAAGGAAACGCCTTTTCAAGCTCGTCGAAGGAAATAAAGATATTCAGCTCCGCAAGCCTTTGCAGCAGCAGACGGTTGCGCTCGTGACGCAGCGCCTGAATCCTCGACATGGACTCCCTGAAGCGCTCGCCCGCGTAGTCTATGCCAAGCCCCAAAACATGGGTTTCCATATCCCTGTCGTAAGCGGAAAGCTCAATCCCCGCAACGACTTTAAGCGGCTTTCCGCGTGCGGCAAGAACAGCGCGCTCCACGCCGTTGGCGTTGTCGTGGTCGGTGACGGCTATGGCGTCAAGCCCCGCCCCGCAAGCCCTTTCCACTATTTGTTCGGGAGACAGGCTGCCGTCCGAGCAATTTGTGTGAATATGCAAATCGGTTTTCATATTTTAAAATTATACTCCGTTTTTCAAAATACGTCAATAATAAAAAAATCAAGGCTTGTCCCACAAACGCTGCAATTCGTTTGAAAAAAAATATCAAATATGTTATCATATAAGTCAAAGCAAAATCAGGAATTTATGCGGGAGGAAAGGCAAATGCAATATTCGCACGAAGTCAAAGAAATGTGCTGCGTAAAAAAAGGCTGCAACCACGGACCTGCGCCCATACCTCAGGAGGGGCAATGGACACAATCCAAAGAAATCAAGGATATAAGCGGTTTGACGCACGGCGTAGGCTGCTGCGCGCCTCAGCAAGGCGCCTGCAAGCTGACGCTCAACGTCAAAAACGGCGTCATAGAGGAGGCCTTGGTGGAAACTCTCGGCTGCTCGGGCATGACGCATTCGGCTGCCATGGCGGGAGAAATTCTGCCCGGAAAAACACTGCTCGAAGCATTGAACACCGACCTTGTGTGCGACGCGATAAACGTCGCAATGCGCGAGCTTTTTCTGCAAATCGTTTACGGACGCACGCAGTCCGCTTTCAGCGATGACGGACTTCCCGTGGGCGCGGGACTCGAGGACCTCGGAAAGGGGCTGCGCAGTCAGGTGGGCACAATATATTCCACCAATCTCAAAGGCGTGAGATATCTAGATATGTCCGAGGGCTACATCACTCAAATGGCGTTGAAGGACGGAGAGGTCATAGGATACGAATACGTGCATATCGGAAAAATGATGCAGTTGATTACCGACGGTTTATCCGCGGACGAGGCGCTTAAAAAAGCCAAATCCCGTTACGGCAGATTCGACGAAGCGGACAGCTACGTCAATCCGCGAAAGGCATAAAAGGAGGTTGTGATTTATGGCTCTGTTTGAAGGCTATGAAAGAAGAATAGACAAAATTAACGGCGTGCTGCGCGAATACGGTCTCGAAAACATAGAGCAGGCGAAAACCGTCTGCGAACAGCACGGCATAAACGTGGATTCCATAGTAAAAGGCATTCAGCCGATTGCCTTTGAAAACGCGGTGTGGGCTTATACCCTCGGCTGCGCAATAGCGCTCGAAAAAGGCGCAAAGACGGCAGCGGACGCCGCCGCCGACATAGGAATAGGGTTGCAGGCGTTCTGCATTTCCGGCTCCGTGGCGGACCAGCGTCAGGTGGGTCTCGGCCACGGCAACCTCGGCAAAATGCTGCTCTCGGAGGAAACGGAGTGCTTTGCCTTCCTCGCGGGACACGAAAGCTTTGCCGCCGCCGAAGGCGCCATAGGCATAGCGCGCACCGCCAACAAAGTGCGCAAAAAGCCTCTCCGCGTCATTCTCAACGGTCTCGGAAAGGACGCGGCGTACATCATCTCCCGTATAAACGGCTTTACTTACGTGCAGACAAAGTACGATTACTGCACGGGAGAACTGAAAATCGTAAACGAAACAGCGTTTTCCAACGGAGAAAAGGCAAAGGTTCGCTGCTATGGCGCGGACGACGTAAGCGAGGGCGTGGCAATCATGCGGCATGAAAAGGTAGACGTTTCAATAACGGGAAACTCCACCAACCCCACGCGCTTCCAGCACCCCGTGGCGGGTACCTACAAAAAATGGGCGGGCGAAAACGGAAAGAAATATTTTTCCGTCGCAAGCGGCGGAGGCACGGGACGCACCCTTCATCCCGACAACGTGGCGGCAGGTCCCGCTTCCTACGGCATGACGGACACTATGGGACGAATGCACGGAGACGCGCAGTTTGCAGGCTCCTCCTCCGTCCCCGCGCACGTGGAAATGATGGGACTTATCGGCATGGGCAACAACCCCATGGTGGGAGCGACGGTTGCCTGCGCGGTTGCCGTGAGCGAGGCTTTGAAATAACGACTCTTAAAAAAAGGGAGCTTTTTAGCTCCCTTTTTTGATGCGGATTGCCGCTAAGTTCAAGCGCAAATTTGCTCACGCCCAAGTATTTACCATAAACAGGTGTTCCGTAATCCCCTCTTCGGGCAGGTCGGTGTAAACCAACCTGATAAGGACGGTGCTGCCTTGCATAAACAGAAAACCGTAGGTGTTTTCTATGCTTCCGTCCCCGTATAGATAATAGGTTTCAAAAGTCAACAAATGTTTTTCAGATATTTCGGTAGTCGCATAAACGGCGTATATCGCCGTTTCCTCGACGTCAAAAACCAAAAACACGTCGCCGTTGAAAATGCGGAAGCGATTGACGTCCTCAGGCTCTTCGTCGCTGCCCAGACCTATCGTATAAGCAAACGCAAAAGTGCCGTCCTCGTATTTTTCATCGCCCCACCGCGCGTAAAGAGTCGCCGTGTTTCCCTCTCCCTTGTAGAAATAAGGGAACGAGGCTTTTTCTCCCCAATCGCCGTCTATTGAGCCGTCCTTGGAGAACCATCCCTGAAAATACATTTCGCCCGACTGACCGTACACGGGTACGGGCATATTCTTTACCGCCGTGCCCGTCACCGCTTCGGGACTTTCGCCGCTGCCGTTGACAAAGTTGTAGGTCACGGTTCTCTGTCCCGTAGCGTCTATAAAGTCGGAGAAACCCAAAAACGAGAATTCGGCGTAAAACGTCTCGTATGCGCCGTCGGGCACCGTTATCGTACCCAAAGTATCTTTGCAGAAGGCTTCGGATAACACAATCGGCGCGCTGCCGCCTCTGAACTCGACGTCAAAGGAATTTGCCAAAGGCACCCAATTTTCGTCCCTGTTATCGGCATAAACAGAGCGTTCGCCCAATATTTCTATACCGCCGCCGACAGATACTTTGCCGATGTCGTAAGCATAAATCGCTTGGTATTCCACAATGAACACGTTTTCGGGCAGTATGATTTCCGTTGCGACCTCAGAAAGCCCGTAAGCATAGTAAAAACTGTTTGTGCGTATATATTCCACCGTGTCGGCTATGTCCTCCACCTTTGCCTGCCTGTAAAAGCCCTTTATCAATTCAGACTTTTCTTTGTCGTAAAGGTGTCCGTTTTCGGAGCAATAAAACTCGTTGTCGGGGTCAACGGCAAATCTTGCCGCCACTCCTTTGAACGCGGAGTAATCTATGAACCGCACTTCGGAGCCGATAAAAACTTCTTCCACTTTGCTGTTGGAAAAAGCCCCTCTGCCTATTGCTTCAAGGTTTATCAGCTCTTCAAAATTTACGTTGACAAGACTGTAACAGCCGCTTAAAATTCCGATATCCAAATTCATGTAGCTTTCGCCGAAAGGCAAATATTCGTCCGCCCCGGCCTCGGGACTGTCGGATATACCCGCTTTGAGACTTATCAGCGAAGCGGGAAGAGTCACGCTTTCGAGCGACACCATGTTTGCGACCGAACCGCCGTAAAGCACTGTCACGCCTTCGGGTATGACCAATTCCTTTATATTGTTGGCATACGCCAACGCCAAAGGCGCGATTCTTGTTACGCCCTGCGGAATCCGATAAACCGTGACGGAGGCATTGGATTTTGCGACGTACATCAAAGTGTCTCCCTCACTGCCCGCAGCTCCCATGCCCGTGCCGCGCACCAGCAGCGCAAAATTGTCGGAGTCGCCGTAAATAACTCCCGCATCCGTGTCGGAGTCTCCCGTCACCTCTATCTTTTTCAGGGGATCGGTTCCCCAAATATTTCTGCCCAGAGCGTCCATGGCGATTTCCTCGACCGTATTGGGCAACGAAAGACTTTCAAGAGTATCGATGTTTGCAAACGCGCTGCGTCCTATGCGTTTGAGTCCGGATTTGAAGGACAGCGATTTGAGCTTGCCTGCCCCGTTGGAGCTGTCGCTGATATGAAACGCGCTGTAAGCCAAAATGCTAGTAAAAACCATGTCGCCTATTTCTGTCGTTTCGCCGTACTCCTGCCAGCCGCCTATTTCCTCGATAACTCCGTTGAAAGTAACCTTTTCGAGGTTGCTGCAAAGATAAAAGGTTGACGTGGGCAAAAGCTTGAGGTCGGCGTCCACCACAACGCTGCTCAACGGAGACTCGGGAGGCATTTTGTTGTAACCGAAAGCGCCGAAAAGACCTACGTTTATCCAGGTTACGTTTCTGTCTACGGTATAATGCGAAACGCTCCCGTCCACATAAAACAGCTTGGTTCCGTCAACCGAGCGGATTGAATTATTCGTGTAAATCAGCTTGGAGTTCTCGGCAAATTCAAAGCTCACAGACGGGCAGTCGGCAAAAGCCGCTCCGCCAAAGCCTTCGAGACTTGCGGGAATGTAGACGTAAGACAAATCCGTGCAGCTGCAAAACGCAAAGTCGGGCAAGGTTTTTACTCCCTCGCCGATAATAACGGTCGAGAGTGAGGAAATTCCGCCCATATTGACTCCGTTCTCGAAGCTGTCCGGTATGTAAACGCTTTTCAGAGTGCCTATTGCGTCGTAAAAATTGAAATCCTCGGCAAGCCCCACAACTGCCCGTCCCTGCCACGCGTCGGGGAATGCCAGCTCCTCGGGCAGGGCAAAATCGCTCTTTCTTTTCAGAAGCCAGCCGTTTTTCTTTTGGTCGTACTCATAGTCGAACATATACGGATTGGTGGGGACGTAATCGTAAATTGCGGTAAAAGTTTTCTGTTCGGTTACTTTTTTCAACGAGCCGCCCTCCCAGTCGACAAGTTCATAGCAGAAAAAATCGTGCTCCGCTTCCGCAGGGGGTTGAACGTCCGCGCCGTAAAGAACCTTTTGCGTCTGCTCGCCGCCGTAGTAGACAAATTTCACGTCAACAGTTTTGTATTCCCAGGTGGCGACGAGTCTCACGGTTTCGGCGCGCGTCACGGTGTAGGT
>ERZ779861.2268-NODE-2268-length-18789-cov-8.250400_pt1 | contig 18789 bp, 12 predicted proteins | sample MGYA00511558_ERZ779861 | MGnify/ENA primary metagenome ERZ779861 (study PRJEB29588, sample SAMEA2163432) | human gut metagenome | biome: human gut; feature: human-associated habitat; material: faeces | place: Denmark | collected 2008/2010 ...
CCCGCTTGGCCGCGGCCCAGCAGGCGCAGGCCGCGCCGGCCGTCGTGTACGCGCCGAGCAGGTCCGGCGTTTTTTTCATATAGTCCATGACGAGCTGCTTGTTTTTTTCCATATGCTCGGTAAAGCGCAGGTCGGCGTTGATGGCGACGTGCGGCAGACTTGATCTTGCGAGGCGGATAAGCTCACGGGTGACGGCGTTTTCCTGCGCATTGTCCGACGACTGGGAGACGGCGATGACGCCATGCCGTCCGGCAAGCTTTTCTGCGAGGAAGGCGACGACGTCGCGCGCGATCTGCTCCGGCGCGGCGGCGATGTTGGCGCGCAGACCGTAGGCCTCACCGTCTGCGCAGAGACTGTGGGGGCAGACGACCTGGATCCCGGCAGCCGAGAGCTTGCGGATGATATCCGGCTGCGGCAGCCACATGACCACGCCGTCGACATTCTGGTCGAGCAGACTCAGGCAGACGCTGCGGAACGCGGTCTCGTCCGTGTCGGAGATGCCGACGACCTCGGCCTGATAGCCCAGGTGCTGCACGGCGTTGAGGAAGCCCGCGCGCACGACGCGGTAGGTCGGGTGATCCTTCAGGATAAGCGCGAGCGCCAGACGCTTGACGGAGGGGTCATACTTCGGCGCGGCCGTGGTATTGCCGGGGATGACGTCGGTGATGGGGACGAGCAGCTCCCGCCGGTCGACGGGCGCGCTCATCAGCGCCGGCAGACTGCCGGTGAGCATATCGGACCGGAAGCCGACGCGGGTGAACTGATAGACCGGATGCTGCGGCGGCTCGTCGACGCTCAGCGCGGCGATGGAGATATCGTCCGGGATGCGCAGCCCGGCCTGCAGCAGATGGTCGGCCGCCTGCACGGCGGTGCGGTCGGAGGTGCAGAAGATGGCGGAGATGTTGTTCTTCCGCACGATCTCGGGCAGGTGCGACCAGACGTGCGGGTCGCTGCCCGCGTCCATGACGATCTGCACCGGGTTGAGCGGCAGGGGGATCTGCAAAATCTGCCGCTGGAAGCCGCTGAAGACGATCAGGTTCTTGTCGGGGGAGAAGTCCTCATTGATATATACAAAGTTCCGGTGGCCCAGCTGCGTCAGCCAGCACACGAGGCGGTAGGCCGCGGCGGCATAGTCCCAGCGGACGTTGAAAAACGGCTTGCGGCTGAAATTGCCGTCCAGCACCAGAATGTCCGGGGAGGCGGAGGCGATCAGATCGAGCTTGCTGCGGTCGAGCTCGTCGAAGGTGACGAGCAGCATGCAGCCGGTGAGCTTGGCGGGGAAATCCTCCATGAGCTGCTGCAGCGTGAGGATGTGCAGCTGCGCGCGCTGCTGCGCGGCAAAGTCCGCGATGCCCTGCAGCAGGGCTGGGGGCGGCATCCGCAGCCCGGTGCCGGGGATGAGCACGACGGTGCGCGAATCGGTGCACGACCGGGAGGGCGGGGCGTAGTTCATCTCCTGCACGATCTTGAGGATATTGGCGCGCGTGGCCTCGGAGATGCCCTTGCGGCCGTGGATGGCCAGCGAAACGGCGGCAGCAGAGACACCGGCGCGCTCGGCAATGTCCTTATTTGTGACCTTTCCCATAAAAAGCTCCTTCTGCGCGCACACTGCGCGGTCCTTTACCTGCATTATACTGGAACCCCGGGAAGAATGCAAGAGGGTATTTAAAAGTTTTAGTAAAAAGATAAAAGTGTTAGCCGCACGGCTGGAGACTGCGGGTAAGGCACTTGAACTAAAACTTTAGCTTTGATATCGATAAAACCGGCTGTATTTCTGAAAAACAAAAAGAAAAACGAATTTTTTAGAATGTTATACAAAAATTCGGACTGGATTTTGTAGGATGTAATATTGCCAAGAGAAATAAAGTGTGCTAAAATCTAAATGAAATCAACTGAAAGAAATAAAATTACTAAATTTTTTAGTTATCACGGAGCACTTCATTTCTGGTTGCTGGGCGGACGACGCCTTCAACATATATTATTACGGAGGGATTCTACAATGAAAAAAATCATCGCATTGCTTCTCGCCATGATCATGGTCCTCGCCCTCGCGGCCTGTGCTGCGAAGACTGAGCCGGCTCAGGCCGAGACCACCGCAGAAACCACCGCACCCGCTGAGACCACCGAAACCACCGAGACCGCTGCTCCGGCAGACGGCTTCAAGGTCGCCATTTCCCTCGCCGAGTACAACGAATGGAACAAGCTGTACGAGGCCGTCATCAAGGAAAAGTGTGACGAGTGGGGCTGGACCTACGAGATCTTTGATTCCAAGCAGGACGCCTCCACCCAGATCGACCAGGTCAACTCCATCATCGCCCAGGGCTTCAACGCCATGACCATCCAGGCTGTTGACAATGCCGCGCTGGCGCCCGTCGTCGGCCAGGCTGCCGATAACGGCATCATCGTCGTCGACCACTATGGCTTTGCCGATGAGCTCGGCATCAGCGACAAGATCTACAAGGTCCTGTTCGGCCAGAAGGAATCCGGCATCATGGAAGCTGCCGAGTACGTCAAGATCGGCGGCGAGTCCGGCAAGGTCGCCATCATCGCCGGCCTGACCGGTGCTGACAACGCCCAGCAGCGTACCGCCGGCTTCGAAGAAGAGCTGGCCAAGTACCCCGACATCGAGATCGTCGCCACGCAGTACTGCGACTGGGACACCCAGAAGGCCCAGGCTGCCGCGGAAGACATCATCACCGCCAACCCCGACCTGAAGGCATTCCTCGTCCAGGACGACGGCATGTCCAAGGGTGTCTGGAACGCCATCGAGGCCGCCGGCAAGCAGGATCAGATCATCATCGCTTCCCAGGGCTTCTATGAGTGGTCCATCCCCTATCTGAAGGAAGGCAAGTTCGCCTTCACCATCACCTATCCCGCAGGCTTCTTTGCCCGTGACGCGATGGATACCATCAAGGCCGTCAGCGACGGCGAGACCGTCGAGCGCGTCCAGTGGCTGGGCATGGAGCTCGTCACCGCCGAAAACGCCGACACTGCAGCGCACGACTAAGCCGCAGTTTCCTTTCGGATACGACCGTCATTCAGATGCAGCAGCAGCCGGGTGGACAACACCCGGCTGCTGTAAAAAAGGAGACAATGCAGTGAACAATGCTTTTTTTGAAATGCGTCATATCAGCAAGTCGTTCCCGGGCGTCAAGGCGCTCGACGACGTGGGCTTCTCCGTCGCCGAAGGCGAGGTGCGGGCTCTGGTCGGGGAAAACGGCGCGGGCAAATCGACGCTCATGAAGATCCTCAACGGCAACTACAAGAAAGACGAAGGACAGATCCTCATCGACGGGAAGGAAGTCGATATCACCGATCCGCTGGTTGCAGCCGCCCATGGCATCAGCATCATTTTCCAGGAGCTCAATCTGGTGGATCAGCTTTCCATTGCGGAGAACATTTTCGCCGGCCGGCTCTCGAAGGGCCTCAAGCGGGTCAACTGGAAGGAGATCAACCGGAAGGCGAAGGAGCTGCTCGACCGCATCGGCTTTGATGCGGACCCCAGAACCGAGGTCGGGTCCTTGACCGTGGCCGGCAAGCAGATGGTGGAGATCGCCAAGGCGCTCAGCCGCGACTGCCGGATCATCCTGATGGACGAGCCCTCGGCCACGCTGACCAAAAAAGAACTGAACGCTTTGTTTGACATCATCCGCGACCTGAAAAAACGGGGCATTGCGGTTATTTATATCTCCCACCGGATGGAGGAAATTTTCGAGATCTGCGAGACGGCCACCGTCATGCGCGACGGCAGGATCATCGGGACGGTCAACGTCGGCGAGGTCTCGTCCGACCGGATCGTGGAAATGATGGTCGGCCGCGAGGTCAGCAGCGCCTATCCCAGGCGCGACACCGTGCCCGGCGAAGAGATCCTGCGCGTGGAGAACCTCTGCCGCAAGGACCGTAAGCAGAACGTATCGTTCTCGCTGCGCAAAGGCGAGGTGCTCGGCATCGCGGGCCTGGTCGGCGCGGGGCGGACGGAGATCATGCGCGGCCTGTTCGGCGTCGACTACATCACGTCCTGCGACGTGTATGTCCACGGCCAGAAGGTGCGCATCCCGACGCCCGCCGCGGCAAAGAAGCACGGCATCGCCTTTTTGACCGAAGACCGCAAGATCGAGGGTCTGACGCTCGACTTCACCATCAAGGCCAACATGAGCATGGCCAACCTGCCGAAGCTGCGCCGGGGTCTGCTCACGAGCGCGAAGGTGGAAAACGAGATCGCGGACCAGTACATCAAGCTGATCAACGTCAAGACGCCCTCGCGCAACCAGAAGGTCGGCAATCTTTCCGGCGGCAACCAGCAGAAGGTCGTCATCGGCAAGTGGCTGAACGCCGACCCGGAGATCCTGATCATGGACGAGCCGACGCGCGGCATCGACGTCGGCGCGAAGTGGGAGATCTACGGCATCATCAATGAGCTGGCCGCCCAGGGCAAGGCCGTCATCCTGATCTCCTCCGAGCTGCCGGAGGTGCTCGGCATGAGCGACCGGGTGCTCGTCGTCAAGGACGACGCCATCGTCGCCGAGCTGACGGGAGACGAGATCAATGCCGTGGAAGTCATGCGCTATGCGCTTTGACGGGAGGAGAGCGTATGAATCAAACGGTTGAAAAACGGCTGGACGGCGCCTCGGTAGGCGACTGGATCCGGAACAATACGAATTTACTGCTGATGTTCGCGCTGATCATCGTCGGCGCGCTGACCTCAGACAACTTCTTCAGCATGGACAACATCCTGAACGTCCTGCGCCGCATCACGGTCAACGGCATGCTGGCCGTGGCCTGTACGATGACGCTGCTCGTCGGCGGCTTCGATCTTTCCATCGGCCATGTCATGGCGCTGAGCGCGGTGCTTTGCATCGGCTTTGAAAAGTCCACGGGCAGCGGCGCGGTCGGCATCGTGGTCGCGCTGGCGGCGGGGCTTGTGCTGGGCCTCATTAACGGGCTTCTGATGAAGCTCACGCGCGGCGGCTCCGGCGAGGGCTTCATGATCACGCTGGCGACCGGCATGATGGCGCAGGCGCTGGCCAAGTGGTACTGCGCGGGCAGCGAGATCATCCGCATCGACCTGCCGGCTGAGATCGACTGGTTCAAGCAGCTGGGACAGGGGAACCTGCTGGGCTTCCCGATCTGTACGCTGATCTGGATCGCGGTCATGGTAGTTTTGCAGATCGTCATCAAAAAGACGACCTTCGGCCGCCAGATGCTGCTGACGGGCGCAAACAAGAAATCGGCCTTCCTCGCCGGTATCAACGTCAACCGCGTCAAGGTCATCGCCTATACCGTGGCGGGCTTCTGCTGCGGCATCGCGGCGGTCATCTATGCCGCCCGTTTCACCAGCGCGTCAGACGGCGCGGGCGTCGGCGGCGACTTCAACGGCGCGGTCTGCTCCATCATCGGCGGCAACGCCCTCTACGGCGGCCACGGCGGCATGGTGCAGGTGTTCATCGGTACGGTGACGTTCGGTCTGATCTCCAACATCCTGCAGCTGTTCGGCCTGAGCACGGCTGTGCAGTACATCGTGCAGGGCGCGATCTTGCTGCTGGCGATCAACCTGGATAATCTGAAAAAGAGGTGAACGATATGACGCTGGCAAAGAAAGCATGCAAGGACTACCGCATCCCGCTGCTGGCGGTGCTGATCTTCGTGATCATGTCGCTGGTCAACAAAAACTTTTTCACCCCGTACAATATCTTCACCATTGCGGATTCCATCTCCGGCTACGGCATCGTGGCGCTGGGCTTCACGTTCATCCTGCTGGTCGGCCAGCTCGATATTTCGTTCGGTTCGGTCATCGCGCTTTCGGCCTGTATCTTTATGATGATGCTGCAGGCGGAAATGAACTTCCTGCTGGCGCTGCTCGCGGCCATCGCGGTCGGCTGCGCCTGCGGCGCGGTGACGGGTTTCTTCGTCGCCACGTTCCGCCTGTCGCCGTTCATCGTCTCCATGACGATGCAGCTGGCGTACAAGGGCATCGCCCTGACCATCACGAACCAGACCCCGGTCTCCGTGCCGCACCCCGTGCTGCAGGCGATCAACAATATCAAGCTGTTCAACATTTTCCCGATCGTATTTTTCTTCTTCCTGCTGCTGGCGGTGCTGACAGAGCTGTTTCTGCGCAATACGCAGTTCGGCCGTAATCTGTTCCTCGTGGGCGGCAACATCTCCGTTGCGGATAACCTCGGCATCAAGGCGCACAACTATATCTGGAGCGCATACATCTTCCAGGGCCTGTTCGCGGCCATCGGCGGTGTCGTCATGATGACGCGGCAGTTCTCCGCCTCCGGCAACCTGGCGCTGCAGGGCCCGATGGAGGTCATCCCGATGGTCATCGTGGGCGGCACGTCCATGGCCGGCGGCCGGGGCGGTGCGCTGAAGACGGTCGGCGGCGTGGTGCTGCTCAAGATCATCTACAACGCGATGACCATGTTCTCCATCCCAGCCCCGCTGCAGCCGTTCGTCAAGGGCCTCATTCTGCTGGTGGTCATTGTGAGCGACAAATATATGGAAAGAAGACACGAAAAAGTCTGACAGAAAGGAATCAATCGTATGAATATTCTCGCAGTTGGCGCACATCCCGATGACGTCGAGACCATGTGCGCAGGAACTCTGGCAAAATACGCCGCGCAGGGCCACAAGGTCTTCATCGCCACGGCCACCAACGGCAACATCGGCTCCGCCCATCATACGATGGAGGAGATCGGCCGCATCCGCAAGCAGGAGGCAGCCAATTCCGCCGCGATCATCGGCGCGGAATACATCTGCCTGGACTATGACGATGAGATGTTTTTCGAGATCGATCGGGAGACCCGGCTGAAATTCATCAATCTCGTCCGGCACTGCAAGGCGGACGTGATCTTCACGCACAACCCGCACGACTACAACCCCGATCACATGCTGACCAGCAAGATCATCAACGATATCGCCGTCATGATCCCCATCGCGCACCTGAAGACGGAGGAGCCGCCCTACAACGTCATTCCGTCCATCTGGTATTTTGAACCCGCGAACTCCATGGGCTTCGTGCCGACGGACTACGTCGATATCACCGATTATTTCGATACGAAAATGAAGATGCTCTCCTGCATGGAGAGCCAGAAGCAGTGGATGGCCGACAACTATGCGCAGCTCGGCGGCGATACCGAGCGCTTCTACGACACCATCCGCATCACGTCCGAGTTCCGCGGCATGCAGGCCGGCTGCAAATACGCAGAAGGCTTCGTCCGCGCCCTCGACGGCTACCGCACGCGCCTGACTGAGCGTGTGCTTCCCTGAAAAATAAAAAACCATCACTACGAACTGAAAACAGGAGGAAAAACAAAATGGCAGGCGGACCTGGATCTTATGTATTGGGCGCGGAAGAGCGCAAGGAAGTACTGGATGTGCTGGATGGGGGAAATCTGTTCCGCTACGGCACGCCGGGCGTGGACGGCTTCCAGGCGAAGGTCGTCACGTTTGAAAATGAAATGGCAGAGCGGCTGGGGCACAAGCACGTGGTCGCCACGAGCTCGGGCACGGGCTCTTTGATGTGCTGCCTGGCGGCACTCGGCATCGGCATGGGCGACGAGGTCATCGTCCCCGGCTATACCTTCATCGCTTCGATCGCCACGATCGCCATGATGAACGCCATCCCCGTCCTCGCGGAGATCGACGAGTCGCTGACCATCGACCCCACGAAGATCGAAGCGCTCATCACCCCGAAGACGAAGGCCATCATGCCGGTCCATATGCTGGGCAACCCCTGCGATATGGATCCCATCATGGAGATCGCGAAGAAGCATAACCTGTACGTCATTGAAGACTGCTGCCAGGCTGTCGGCGCGGCATATCATGGGAAGCGCGTGGGCACCATCGGCGATATGGGCGCATATTCCCTCAACGTCTTCAAGACCATCACCACCGGCGACGGCGGCTTCGTCGGCACGTCGAGCGACGAGCTGTATGAGCGCGCCTTCGGCTTCCATGATCAGGGCCATAAGCCCTGCCGGATGGGCGTCGAGGTCGGCAACCGCTCGATGGTCGGCATGAACATGCGGATGAACGAGCTGTCCGGCGCGGTCGCAGTCGCCCAGGGGCGGAAGCTCGACGGCATCCTCGATACGCTCCGCGCGAAGAAGAAGGAGCTCAAGGACCAGCTGCAGGGCATCGACGGACTTGGCTTCCGGAAGATCAACGACGAGAAGGAGTGCGCCACGCTGCTGACGCTCCTGTTCGATACCAGGGAGCTCGCGGACAAGTTCTGCGCCGCCATGGGCACGGCTCCGATCGCGAAGTCCGGCTGGCACGTGTACAACAACATGGAGCAGATCCTCGATAAGAAGACCTGGACCGACAACCATCCGTTCCACCTGTCCGACCGGACGTATGAGAAGCATATGCTCCCGCAGACGGACGACATCCTGGACCGCGCGGTCAACATCTCCATCGGCGTCGTGGATAAGGGCCTGGGCTCCGGCTGCGGCATCAACATCAACTCGACCGAAGAGGAGATCAACGCCACCGCCAAGCACATCCGCGAGGTCATCGCGGGCCTGTAAGAAAAGCAGGAGGGCATCCAAATGAAACGAATCAAGACCGCCGTCGTCGGCTGCGGCTCGATCAGCGATATCTACATGACGAACCTCACGAACGGGAAGTTCACGGTCATGGAGCTCGTCGCGTGCAGCGACCTGATGGTGGAACGTATGAACGCCAGCGCTGCGAAGTTCGGGATCAAGGCCATGAGCCTCGATGAGATCTGCGCGGATCCGGAGATCGAGATGGTCATCTGCCTGACCACACCCGCAGCCCACTATCCCATCATCAAGCAGGCGCTGCTGGCGGGCAAGCACGTGTTCAGTGAGAAGATGATCGCCGTCGACCTCTGGCAGGGCAAGGAGCTGGTGCAGATCGCGAACGAGAAGGGCCTGCATCTGGGCGTCGCGCCCGATACCTTCCTCGGCGCCTCCGTGCAGACGGCCAAGTACATCGTGGACAAGGGCCTGATCGGCAAGCCCCTGAGCTGCCGCGCGTCCATCTCCCGCGATTACAGCATTTACGCCGAGTTCCTGACGCATCTGGCCAAGAAGGGCGCAGGCATCGGCTTCGACATGGGCGGCTACTACCTGACGGCGCTGGCCGCCATCCTCGGCCCGGTCCGGTCCGTCGCCGCGTTCACGGCGACGAATGACCCCGACCGCGTCAACACCCGCATCGGCGCGCCGGGCTTCGGCCAGGCATACGATGTGCAGGTGCCGAACGTCATCTCGGCGACGATGCAGTACGCAAACGGCGTTCTGGGCACGCTGCACATGAACTCCGACTGCATCGAGGACGAAGAGACCTGCCTGAAGATCTATGGCACGGAGGGCATCCTCACCATGGGCGACCCGAACCAGTTCGGCGCGCCGGTGTACCTGCAGAAGCCGCTGTGTGAGCCGGTGGAATTCCCGTTCACGCACGGGTATCAGGAGAACTCCCGCGGTCTCGGCGCGGCGGAGATGGCTTGGTCCATCCTGGCCGGACGCGATCACCGCGCGAGCAAGGAGATGGCCTACCACGTCTTTGAGACGATGCACGGCATCATGACGAGCGCGGAGACGGGCAGCTTCTACCAGCTGCAGTCCACCTTCCAGACCCCCGCCGCCCTCCCCGCCGGCTACCGCAGCGTGGGCGACTGGTCCCGAAAGGAAGAATCCGCACTGATCTGAACGGAAAATAAGAAGCTAAAATGGTTTAGAAAACTGCCGGAGGCTGCCTCGAAGGACAGCCCCCGGCACAAAAAGCAGCCCCGGACCAATTCGGTCCGGGGCTGCTGTATTTTTGCGGGAGAGGCACTCAGCGCAGCTCCGGCTGGCGACGGACGCTGCCGCGCTCGACAATGGTGACGGGCAGGAGGTTGACAGATTCATACGGCTTGCCGTCGATGATCCGGCAAAGTACGTTGACGGCGCGGCGCCCGAGCTCTTCTTTCTGGAAGGTCACGGTCGTCAGCGGGGGATCGATATAGCGCGAGACCAGCAGATCGTCCATACTGATGACCGACATATCCTGCGGGATATGCAGCCCGTGCTGCTTCATGCGGCGGATGAGGTCGATGGCAAACGGGTCGCCGGTGCATAAGAACGCGGTGGGAAGATGGCCGGTCTGCAGCAGCTGCTCGAAGTAAAGGCCGGCAGCGTCCGGCTCAAAGGCGATGTTGCCGATCCAGGCCGGGTCGCAGGTCAGTGAGCAGTCGCGCAGGGCATTCGTATAGCCGGAAAATGTGGAAAGATGCAGCTCCAGAGGGATAGTCGGGGCAATATAGCCAATTTTTGTGTGCCCGCAGCGCCGCAGATACATGACAGAATCATAGGCGGCCTTGTAATAGTCGACCTCGACCAGCGGCAGCGTACCGTCGCGCCGGACATGCGAGTCCACGCATACGAAGGGGATATGCTCCTGCTGCAGAAGCGTGATGAACAGCGGATCTTCGATCTGACTGAGGATGACACCGTCGCAGTCCTTGCTGCGGATGGAGGCCATCAGCTGCGAGCAGTCCATATTTTTTTCCACGAAGGTGAACACCACGCTGTAGCCCAGCTGCTTGCACGACTGAAATACGCCGTGCAGGATCTCCAGCGCAAACTGGTTGAACAGATCGTGCTCGTGCCAGTACAGCACGACGTGGATCGAAAAGCTGCGCCCGAGATTCAGCCGGCGCGTATGCACGTTCGGCGTGAAGCCGGTGCGGGCGATGACCTCCTGCACGCGTTGCCGGGTCGCGTCACTGACGCCGGGGCGGTTATTGAGCACAAAGGAAACGGCGGTCGTGCTGACGCCGGCGATTTTTGCGATGTCACGGATCGTCAGATCGGACATAAAACACACCAACTTTCAGGATACTAAACCAATTTTAGCGAATAAGTCCTGGAATTGCAAGCATAAAATCGGTGATTATAAACTATTTTTGCAAAGCAAAATCATTCATGATTCCGATGCGAAAAAAATTACAAGACAAATTTGTCGTAAATGCACAAAAAATATACAGAAAAACAACTAAAATAGGAAACTTTGTTGACAGAAGCAAATACGGCTCCTATAATTACTTTATCAGTTTAGTTTGCGCCGCAGAAAGAATGCCGCGCGGACGATCAACCTGACATGAGGAGGAAAAAACATGGCAGAGAAGCTTGCAATCTACGGAGGCCCGAAGGCCAAGACCACACCGAACTACCCGATGTATCCGGGCGGACTGGAGATCGGCGAGGCGGAAAAGAAAGAGGTCATGGAGGTTCTGGACAATAAATATCTGTTCCGGTACTACGGCCCGGAAGGCGTTGAGTCCAAGGTCCGCAAGTTTGAGGAGCATTTCAAGGCCAAGATGGGCGCGAAGCACTGTCTGGCGACCAGCTCCTGCACGGGTGCGCTGCTGTCTGCGCTGACGGCCTGCGGCATCGGCCCCGGCGACGAGTGCATCGTGACCGGCTATACCTTCTTCGCCTCCTGCGCGGCCATTGTCGGCGCCAAAGCAATCCCCGTCATCGCCGAGGTCGACGAAACGCTGACGATCGATCCGGCCGACATTGAAAAGAAGATCACCCCGGCAACCAAGGGCATCGTCTGTGTCCATATGCGCGGCGTCCCGTGCGATATGGATGCCATCATGGCCATCGCGAAGAAGCATGATCTGCGCGTCATCGAGGACTGTGCCCAGGCCTGCGGCGCGACGTATAAGGGCAAGTTCGTCGGCACCTTCGGCGACTGTGGCTGCTTCTCGTTCCACAAGACCATCACCGCCGGTGAGGGCGGCGCGCTTCTGACCAACGATGACCGGCTCTATGCCCGTGCCTGCAGCTATCACGATACCGCCGCCTGCTGGCGTCCGGACCGCTTTGCGCCCCAGAGATTTGAGGGCGAGCTGTTCTGCGGCTCCAACTTCCGGATGTCCGAGCTCTGCGGCGCCGTCATGTGCGCGCAGCTCGACCGTCTGGACTATCTGAACGAGGCCATGCGCAGTCATCTTGCCCGCATCAAATCCCAGATCAAGGACACCAAGGGCATCAAGGTCCGTCCGTGCCACGATGAAGCCGGCGACACCGGCATCTGCCTTATGTTCTTCCTGGACAGCAGGGAAAAGGTCGGCCCGTTCGTCGACGCGCTGAAGGCAGAGGGAGTCGCCGCAGGTGGTATCTTCAACGCCGGTATTCCTGACTGGCATATTTACGCACACTGGAAGCACGTCATCGAGGAAAAGGCGCCCACCGACGTCAAGTGCCCGTGGGTCTGCCCCTATCACAAGGCGGAGCCCGTGCAGTACGCTGCCGATATGTGCCCGAACACGCTCGATTATCTCGGCCGCGTCGTCCATCTCGACCTGCCGGCGCAGATGACCGATGAAGACTGCGACATGATCGCAAAGGCCATCAACAAGGTCGCGGCTGTCCTGGCATAAGAAGAACACGCATCCGGCCGGGCTTCTGCCCGGCCCTGGAAGAAAGGATCGACCATGAAATTTTCACTCTGCATCGAGCCTGTATTTGAAAACCTGCCGTTCTATGAGCGCTTCCGGATGGCAAAAGACTGCGGCTGTGACGCCGTGGAATTCTGGGATCCATGGGTCGGCAGCGAAGCTGTTACCCCTGCGGGCCTCGGCAAGGCATCATCCGACGCGGGCATCCCCGTCGCGGCCTGCTGCCTGAACCAGGCGTGGACCATCCGCATGAATTTCCCGTGGAAGACTGTAAAGGCGAATGTAGAAAGATCCATCGCTATCGGCAAGGAATTCGGCTGCAAGACCTTTATCGGCCTGTCTGGCGATCTGGAGGGGAGCTTTGAGGATACGCAGAAGCTCGTCCTGCTGGAAAACCTGAAGCGCACGGCCGAGATCGCGGAAAAAGAGGGCGTTACGATCGTCCTTGAAGCCCTCAACTCCATGTATGACCACAAGGGCTACTGGCTCAACTCCGCCTACAAGGGCTTTGAACTCATCAAGGCGGTCGATTCGCCGTCTATCAAGCTCCTGTTCGACTGCTACCACATGCAGCTGATGGAGGGCAATCTCGTCAACAACATCTCGAACAACATTGATTTTATCGGCCACTTCCATTCCGCAGGTGTCCCCGGCCGCCACGAGCTGCAGCTCGGCGAGACAAACTACCCGATGGTCATCAAGGCTGCAGAAGACGGCGGCTATGACCGCTACTTCGGCTTTGAATACTGGCCGACCTACAGCAATGAGAAATCCCTCAAAGACATCCTGGCTTACGTAAAGTGATCACAGCAACAGCGAAATCCCCGGATCCCCAGTCAACCGAATATCACCCGCGGATGCGGAATGATAGACCAGGCCGGAAAACCGGCACGGATCAAAAGAAATGGAGGAAACAAGGATGAAAAAACTGCTCGCAATCGTACTGACCGCCGCCATGCTCCTCGCCATGCTCTGTGCATGTGCCGCAAAACCCACTGAAACCGCAGCAACCGATACGAAAGCCACCATCGGCATTCTGATGCCGACCAAGGAACAGACCATCTGGTCTATCCAGGGCGAACGCCTGACCGAAGCATTCCAGAAGGCCGGCTACGCCACGCAGATCGAATACGCAGAAGATGATTCCGCCAAGCAGGCCATGCAGATCGAAAACATGATCACCAAGGGCGTCAACGTCCTGGTCATCGCCGCTGTTGACTGCGCCGCGCTGACGGATGCCTGTGAAAAGGCCAAGGATGCCGGGATCTATGTCATCGCGGACGATCGCCTGATCACCAACACCAAGGCTGTCGACTTCTATGTCACGTTCGACCTTGTCCGCATGGGCGAGCTGCAGGGACAGTACATCGTCGACAAGCTGGATCTGGAAAACCAGGCAGGCCCCTTCACGCTGGAGATCTTCTCCGGCTCGCAGGACGACACCAACGCCATCTCCTTCTATCAGGGCGCAATGAACAAGCTCCAGCCGTATCTGGATAACGGCAAGCTCGTCGTCAAGTCCGGCCAGTCCTCCTACACGGAGACCGCCATCCAGTCCTGGGACTCCTCCAAGGCGCAGTCCCGTATGGATAACCTCCTGTCCGGCTACTATGCCGATTCCCACCTGGATGCCGTCCTGGTCGCGGCCGACTGCCTCGCGCTGGGCGTCATCTCCTCGCTCGAGTCCATGGGCTACGGCACCGACGCCAACCCCTATCCCATCGTGACCGGTCAGGACGCGGAGCTTGCGGCTGTCAAGAACATTCTTGCCGGCAAGCAGTCCATGACGGCCTTCCTCGACGCCAACAAGCTGACCGAGATCCTCGTCCCCGTTGTCGACGATCTGGTCGCCGGCAAGACCCCGGCTTCCGATACCACGTACAATAACGGCGTCTTCGACGTCCCCACCAAGACCTACGATCCGTATCTGATCGACAAGGACAATGTCAATTACCTCGTTGACGTCGGATTCTATACGGACGCTGAGATCAACGGCTGATCCTTTCACGGCGAAGCCTGCGGCCCCGGCCGCAGGCTTCTTCCAAAGGGAAAAACTGTTCTATTCTGTGAAAAGGAGCCAGACAAATGCAGGATTATATCCTCGAAATGCGGAACATTACCAAGGAATTTCCGGGTGTCAAGGCGCTGGACAATGTCAGCTTTCAGGTCAGGCGCGGCGAGATCAAGGCGCTGGTCGGTGAAAACGGCGCGGGAAAATCCACGCTGATGAACGTGCTTTCCGGCGTCTACCCGGAAGGGACCTATACCGGCGATCTTGTCGTGGACGGCGAGATCTGCCACTTCAAAAGCATCCAGCAGTCTGAGCATGCCGGTATCGCCATTATTCACCAGGAGCTGGCGCTGATCCCGATGCTGAGCATTGCGGAAAATATTTTTATCGGAAATCCCCAGATGAAGCACGGTGCGATCGACTGGATCCAGACCCGGATCAAGGCGGCGGCGCTGATGGAGCGCGTCGGCCTGACGGACGATCCCGATACGCCCATCAACCAGATCGGCGTCGGCAAGCAGCAGCTCGTCGAGATCGCCAAGGCCCTGAGCAAAAACTGTAAGGTCCTCATCCTGGACGAGCCCACGGCAGCGCTCAACGAGCGCGACAGCCGTAATCTTCTGGATCTGTTGAAGACCCTTCAGCAGGAGGGCATCACCTGTATCATCATTTCCCATAAACTCAACGAGATCTGTTACATTGCAAACTCCATCACGGTCCTGCGCGACGGCCGGACCGTGGCAGACTTTGAAGACGCATCTCAGGTCAGCGAAGATACGCTGATTAAACATATGGTCGGCCGGGAGCTCAGCAACCGCTACCCGCCCAGAGCCCACAAGCCCAGCGAAGACGTTTTCTTTGAAGTGAAAGACTGGTGCGTGCACCATCCGGAATTCCCGGAAAAGCTCGTCATCAAGCATGCGGATATCCAGCTGCGCAGAGGCGAGGTCGTAGGTCTGGCCGGTCTGATGGGCGCGGGCCGCACGGAATTTGCCATGAGTGTATTCGGCAAGAGCTACGGCTGTTCGATCACCGGCGAGGTGTACAAGGGCGGCAGGAAGATCGACGTCAGTACTGTCCCGAAGGCGATCGAAAACGGCATCGCCTATCTCTCCGAGGACCGCAAGACCTACGGCCTGATCCTCACGGAGACGATCAGCAAAAATATCTCCATGGCGAACCTCAAGCGCATTTCCAAGGCCGGTGTCCTGAATCTGAATAAAGAGATCAAGGAGACCGGGGAAAACGCGAAGCAGTTCGGCGTAAAATGCGCGAGCATTTTCCAGAACGCGGGCAATCTTTCCGGCGGCAACCAGCAGAAGGTCGTTCTGGCCAAGTGGATGTTCAACCTGCCGGATGTGCTCATTCTGGACGAGCCGACCCGCGGCATCGACGTGGGCGCAAAATACGACATCTATTGCATCATCAACGAGCTGGCGGCCAGCGGCAAGTGCGTGCTGGTCATCTCCTCCGAGCTTCCGGAGCTTCTGGGTGTCTGCGACCGCATCTATGTCATGAACGAGGGCGAGATCAAGGGCGAAAAGCTTGTGCAGGACGCCACGCAGGAAAACATCATGCGCTTACTCATTTAGGATTGGAGATACTACAATGAAAAAAGAACAAGTTATGAAGACGCTTCGCGCCTACAGCATGGTCATTGTTCTCGTCGTGATCGCAGTTTTGTTCCATCTGCTTACGAACGGCCTGATCTTCACGGCCATGAACCTGACCAATATCATTCTGCAGAACTCCTACGTCGTCCTGCTTATCCTCGGCATGCTTCCCGTCATCCTGACCGGCAACGTCGACCTGTCTGTCGGTTCCGTGCTGGCCTTCGTCGGCGCCATCGCCGCCATCCTGCAGGTCAACTACCACTGCGGCGTTCTGGTCACGCTGTTGGTCTCTCTGCTGGTCGGCATTCTGATCGGCTGTTGGCAGGGCATGTGGATTGCCTATTTTGATATCCCTGCCTTCCTCGTGACGCTCTCCGGCGAGCTGGTCTTCCGCGGTCTGACGCAGGTCGTGCTGGACGGCGCGTCCATCGGCCCGTTCTCTGATACCTTCCGCGCCATCGCCTCCAGCTTCATCCCGGATCTCTTCGGCGGAAGCGGCTTCCATCTGACGACGATGATCCTGGCTGTGCTGGCCTGCGCGGTGTATGTCTACCTGCAGCTGCACGGCCGTGCGGACAAACAGCGCCACGGCGTGCCGGTCCGCCCCATTACCGGCTTTATCATCAAGTGTGTCGTGATGTGCGTCGTCATCCTCTACCTCTCCTGGCAGATGGCCAGCTATAACGGCTATCCGACCGTCCTTATCATCATGCTGGTCCTGTGCCTGGTCTACAGCTTCATCTGCAGCCGCACGATCTTCGGCCGCGGCCTGTACGCCATCGGCGGTAACCGCAAGGCGGCCATGCTCTCCGGCGTCAAGGACCGGCTGTACTTCTTCCTGGCCTATGCCAACATGGGCCTCATGAGCGCTGTGGCCGCGCTGGTCTACGCTGCCCGCCTCAACGCGGCGACGCCCAAGGCCGGTGTCAACTTTGAGCTTGATGCCATCGCGGCCTGCTTCGTCGGCGGCGCGTCCGTCACCGGCGGTGCCGGTACGATCGGCGGCGCACTGGTCGGCTGCTTCGTCATCGGTATCCTCAATAATGGTATGTCCATGATGGGCATTTCCGCCGACTGGCAGCAGACGGTCAAGGGCCTCGTCATCCTGGCCGCCGTCGCCTTCGACCTCGTGCCGAAGCGGAAAAAGAAATAAGCATCCGGTTCCCCTTTTGCGCATGCACCCGCCTCGGGTGCATGCGTTTTTTCTGTGCGGGCCGGACGAAGGTGGGCGCTGGGGGCTTGATACAAAACGCCCGGCGGGCGCTTTTGCGCTGGCCGGGCGAATGGCGGATTAAAAGGGGAGGGGGAGCAGCTCCAGCAGCAGATTTGCTGCGCCGGCCAGCGTCATGACGAGGATGGGGCTGAGCTTCGTTCTGCGCAGCAGCAGAAGACAGCTTGCGAAGATCACGACCAGCCGCCAGTTCGTGCCCGCGAACGTCACGGCCTCGTCCCAGAACGCGGTGACGAGAATGCTGACGCCTGCCGAGGCGATCATCGCCACGACGGCCGGGCGCAGCGAGGTGAGCACGCCCTGCAGCAAAGAAAGTTTGCGGTAGCGCAGATACAGCCGCGCCAGCAGCGTCACCAGCACGCACGACGGCAGCATGCACCCCACCGTCGCAGCCAGCGCACCCGAAAGCCCCGCCACGCGCAGCCCGACGAACGTCGCCGCGTTGATGGCGATCGGCCCCGGCGTCATCTGCGAGATGGTGACAAGGTCGGTGAATTCCGCCATACCGAGCCAGCCGTGCTGCGTGACGATCTGCGCCTGGATGAGCGGCATGGCCGCGTAGCCACCGCCGAAGCTGAACAGGCCGATCTGCAGAAAGCTCCAGAACAGCTGCAGCAGGATCATCCGGCCTTCCTCCTTCCGAGCAGCGTCCGCGCCGTCCCCAGCGCGATGCAGCCGAGCACGATATAGACCACATTGACCTTGCACACGCACGAGAGCACAAAGGCGGCGGCCATGATGAGCATCGACGAGACGCTTTTCTGCCGCGCGATATCCACGCCTATGTCCCACACGACCGACGCGATGACCGCGCCGACGCCTGCCTGCATCCCGGACAGCACCCGGCTGACCACGGCGTTGTCCCGGAACAGCTGATAGAAATAGGAGACGAGCGCGATGATGACGAACGGTGGGATGACGGTGGCGACGGCCGCGGTGAGTGCCCCGGCCAGCCCTGCGAGCTTGTAGCCCACGACGATCGCGCCGTTGACCGCGATGGGGCCGGGGGAGGACTGCGCGATGGCGACAAGATCGAGCATCTCATCCTCGCCGATCCAGTGCCGCTCGTCTACGAACCGCTTTTTCATCAGCGAGACGATCACATAGCCCCGCCGAAGGTGAACGCGCTGAGATACAGCGTGGAAAAAAACAGCTGGGGCAGAACGCTTTTTTTCTTCATGCGATCCTTCCTTTCTGCTTCCCAGCATATCGCATCCGGCGGCAGAAGTAAAACCGGATCCGCAAAAAAATCCCGGCCGGATGGTTCCGGCCGGGATGCGTTTGATGTGCTCAGGTCTGCGCCGCGCCGTCGACGCTGACGACGGTGCCGGTCACGTAGCTGGCCAAGTCGCTTGCCAGGAACAAAAAGACGTTGGCGACCTCCTCCGGCTCGCCGATGCGCCGCAGCGGGATCGGCGCGGAGATCCGCGCGACCAGCTCCTCCGGCAGCGCTGCGACCATGTCCGTGCGCGTCACGCCCGGCGCGACGGCGTTCACGCGGATGCCG
>ERZ779861.2278-NODE-2278-length-18717-cov-3.328100_pt1 | contig 18717 bp, 14 predicted proteins | sample MGYA00511558_ERZ779861 | MGnify/ENA primary metagenome ERZ779861 (study PRJEB29588, sample SAMEA2163432) | human gut metagenome | biome: human gut; feature: human-associated habitat; material: faeces | place: Denmark | collected 2008/2010 ...
GCCCGTCAGGGCGAATGGGGCAAGGCTTGGAGCAAAGAGAAGAGGGCGCGAGCCGTCCATGAGCCCGTCAGGGCGAATGGGGCAAGGCTTGGAGCAAAGAGAAGAGGGCGCGAGCCGTCCATGAGCCCGTCAGGGCGAATGGGGCAAGGCTTGGAGCAAAGAGAAGAGGGCGCGAGCCGCTTTCGTTTTATACTTGAAGAACCAATTGTTTTGTGATATAATCTAATCTCGAGCAGTGCTCGATAAGGGGGATTTTTACAGTAAGAGACCCTGGTAAGGATTTATAGTAAAGGAGATAAGTAACATGAACAGTAAAGTAAAGGGCGTTTTACAGGTCTTACTGGTTCTTGTGCTGATTGCAGCGTTTGCGTTTGTAGCAGCAAGGGGAATTGGTGGCGCACACCGAGGAAGCGCAAAGAACATTCGTCTTGGATTGGATTTGGAAGGTGGCGTGAGTGTCACATATCAGGCTTACAAGACTGATAGTACCGGTAAGAGAACCGGTGAACAGCCAACCGATAAAGACATGGCAGACACGATTTACAAGATGCAGAAACGTGTGGAAACATTAGAGAGCACGGAAGCTGCAGTATATCAGGAAGGTAGTGACCGTGTCACAATCGATATTCCGGGTGCCAGTGATTCAGAAGAGGTTTTGAAGGAACTTGGTAAAGCTGGAGCGCTTTATTTCATTTTGTATTCAGATCTGAAGACTGAAAAAGGCGGCACACCAAACGAAGGTGATAAAGTCGTTTACGACAAATCGAAAGTCCTTTTGACCGGTGACATGATTGGTGAGGCAACTTCCGGCAGCAGACAGCAGGAAGGCACCGGAAAGACTGAATATGGTGTTTCTATTAAATTCGCAGGCAAAGGAATTAAGAAATTTGCTAAGATTACCGGAGAGCATGTTGGTGAGCAGCTTGCTATCGTATACGATGAGAAGTTAGTTTCTGCACCAAACCTAAAAGAAGAGATTTCCGGCGGTGAGTGCTGGATTTCGGGAAGCTTTACTTCTGAGTCCGCAGAGCAGCTTGCTTCTACCGTACGTATCGGTGCTCTTCCATTGGAACTTGAGAACATTCATGGTAACGTAGTAGGAGCAACACTGGGAAGTCAGGCATTGAAATCCAGTTTGTTTGCCGGCGTGGTTGGTTTGATTCTCGTAATCATTTTCATGATTGTTATGTACCGCATCTCCGGTGTGGCAGCCAGCATTGCATTGATTTTCTATGTAGGTGCTATGCTGCTTGCACTGAATGGTTTGAATGTAACATTGACCCTGCCCGGTATTGCGGGTATTATCCTGAGTATTGGTATGGCGGGGGATGCAAACTGTATTATATTTACACGTATCCGCGAGGAATTGGCAACAGGTAAGACGGTAGCGTCTGCGATTGATAATGGATTTTCCAAAGCGATGTCCGCCATTATCGATGGTAACGTAACAACTTTGATTGCTGCTTTGGTACTGTATCTCAAGGGTTCCGGTACGGTAAAAGGTTTTGCGATGACACTTGGTATTGGTATTGTGTTGTCTATGTTTACTGCTTTGTTTATTACAAAACTTTTGATGAAAGCATTCTGTGCACTGGGTATGACAAATACTTCAATGTATGGTATTCAGAAAGAGCGTAAGACAATTAACTTTATTGGTAACTGGAAGAAATATGTTGTTATTTCCGGAGCTGTTGTTGTAATCTGTGTGGCAGGACTTGTTGTCCGTGCTGCTTCCGGTGGTCCATTATTTAACTATAGTTTAGATTTTGCCGGTGGTAACTCAACATCTGTTGACTTATCTAAGACTGTAACCGATGAAGATAAACAGAAAGCAGAAGATACTGCAAAATCTGTTATTGGAAGCGGTAAGAGTGTTGAAATTTCGGTTGCTGATAATACAAAGATTGTTGTTCGTACTGAGGAACTCAGTGAGCAGAAGTCGGAAGAATTGAAAGCAACGATGGCGAAAACATTTGGCGTGGATGAATCTACCAAAATTGAGTCCGAGTTCATCAGTGGTTCTGTCAGTGATGAAATGAAAGTGGATGCAGCCGTAGCAACTCTGATTGCGACACTTTGTATGCTGCTTTATATCTGGATTCGCTTCCGTAAACTTTCAACCGGTATCAGTGCTGTTTTGGCACTTGTTCATGATGTAATTGCTGTGCTGACTGTTTATGTAGTGGCAAGCGCATTTATTCCGGTCGGAAGTACCTTTATTGCATGTATGCTTACGATTGTCGGATACTCCATCAACGATACCATCGTAGTATTTGACCGTATTCGTGAGAATAAAGCGAAGGCTACGTCAAGAACAAGCCTTGCAGAAATTATTAACAAGAGTATTACAGAGACATTGTCTCGTTCCATTAATACTTCGGTAACTACCTTTATCATGGTATTTGTATTGGCAGTATTCGGTGTAGATTCCGTACGCCAGTTTGCAATTCCGTTGATTGTAGGTATTATTTCCGGATGTTATTCATCAGTATGTGTAGCATCACCATTGTGGTATGTTCTTTCCGGAAAAGGAGAAAAAGAGCAGAAAGCAGTCACTTATTCAAAGAAGAAAAAATAATTCTTTGTGAATAAATATTGGAACAAGAAAAGAAGAAACTACAAATCGGGAAACAGTAATGTTCATGCGAATGATAGTTTCTTCTTTTTCGTATGACGAACAAAAGATGTCAAAAAGTTGATAATTAGACACAATCTATGTTATACTACCAATACAGTCCGCATAAGAGACAAAGGAGGATTCCAGTGCATGGCAAAGGGAGATAAGAAGAAAAAGAAAAAAGAGGTCATTGAACTGACGCCGGCGGAACGGTTTGTCCAGTTAAAGACGTTAAAGAGAGCGACAAGATGCCTTTTAGTAGATGAAGATGTTTATCGTATCTACGTGCGTCTTACAAAAGATTTCGCACAGATGGATGAGTTAGGTAAAGAGACTCCGTTTGAAGGATGTGAAGAGTGTGCTGCGTTAAGTGAAGAATGTGCTGCTCTTGCAAAAGAATGGGAAAAGAAATTGCCGGCGGAGAGAGAAGTGATTTCACGAACTGTTACGACAACAGTGAAGAAACAGGAAGAAGACGACAACAAGAAAAAAGGAATTGCAAAATGGGTTGTGCTTGTGGTTATTGTTGCAATGATTGTCTGCTATAATGTTCCGGCAACCCGTTATCAGTTAGCCGGACTTTCTGCAAAAGTTGGTTTTGATAAATGGGCATCGTCCACATACGAAAAACTGGGCGATTATAAAGATTGTAAAAATCAGATTGTTTTGCTTGAGAAAAAAGCCATCGAAAAAGTGAAAATTGGTGGTGTTGTGAAGTTTGGAACTTGTGACTGGATGGTTTTGGAGCGTACAGATGGTAAAGCTCTGCTTACAAAATATATGGCAGATAATAAACATCCATACCATGATAAATCAGAAAAGGTTACATGGGAGAGTTGTGCGCTGCGAAAGTATCTGAATGGTGAATTCCTTGAGGACGGTAAATTTACACCGGAGGAATTGGCGATGATTTTGACTACAAATGTTGAAAATGTTGCAAACGAAGAGTTTGGGACGGACGGTGGCAAGAATACGCAAGATAAAGTATTTTTGATGAATGAGCCGGAGTTTGCCAAATATAAGAAGAAACTGAAAGCAAAGGCAAAGACAATGCGGCTGCGTACACCGGGCAAAGATGCCACGGCAACGACGTATGTTTCTGCACTGGGGGATATTATTACCTATGGTTTCCCGGTGGATGAAAATGGTGCCTGCATACGTCCGACGATGTGGGTAAATTTGAAGTAAGGATGCCTATGTTTTGCCACGATTGCATGATTAAATGTAACTGTTCGGTAAAGGACAGTTACATTTTTTTAGGAAGGAAGCGTAAATAAAATATGAAGTGTAAAAAAAGAATACTATTGTTAGCGCTGTTACTTTTTTCCACTGTATTAATTGGTGGGATGAATGTTCAGGCAAAGAAAAAGACGAAGCCAAAGTCATTGAAAAAAGCAAAGATTACTTTGGCAAAGAGCAGTTATACATATAATGGAAAAGCCAAAAAACCAGCTGTTACCGTAAAACTTGGCAAGAAAAAACTGAAAAAAAACAGGGATTATACGGTCAAGTATACAAAAAATAAAAATGCCGGAACGGCGAAAGTTACAATTAAAGCTAAGAAGGCTAAAAAAGGGAAAAAAGCCAAATATAAGGGCAGCAAAAGCAAAACTTTTAAGATAAAAAAAGCAAGTCGTCTGCTAGTACCGGACAAAGCAGCATATTCAGCCGTTGAAGGAGATGGTTCATTTTCGATTGTGGCTAAACCATCAAAAGGCGGTGGAACGGTAACATATGCCTGTGCGACAGCCGATGTGATCAAAGTCACGAAAGCCGGTAAGGTTACGATTGTTAAAACCTTTGATAAGACATGTAAAACATTGTCCAAGCAGACAAAAGATACGATTAAGAAAGTTTCGACAAAGGTAACCATGAGTGTGCCAGCAACAACAAATTATAAGGCAGCTTCGACTTCCGTTACCGTTACGATTAACAAAAAACCGGTACGTGTTTTCAGTACCTATGACAGTATTAATAAATACAGCTATCCGTCGAAGAGTCCACTGTCTCCGGGATTTACTAATTATAAAAAACTGACAGATTTAAAATGGACAATTGTGGATAAGTATCAGATGCCAGGGCTTGCACCGACTGCTGATGAGGACTGGACGAAAAATTATATTCAGTGTAACAATCTCTGTCCGCAGGGTGTCTGCATGGCAGGAAATTATATGCTTACGACAGCATACTGTATGGATGATTTGCACAACAGCTGCATTTTCGTTTACAACAACAAGACGGGTGAATTTTTAAAGACGCTAGTTTTAAAAGACCAGAAGAGCCACGTGGGTGGAATTACTTATGATGAGAAAAATAAAAACATCTGGGTCTGCCACTCAAAAAAAGATAAAACGACAGGAATGTATTCACTTGAGCGTATTACATTGTCGGATTTGGTGAAATATGCGACAGGCAAAAAAGAATATACATCATCCGGTAAAGTGGAACTACATCAGATTCCAACAAAACCATCGACGATTTCCTACAATAAAAAGGACGGTTATCTGTGGGTGGCACAGTTTAGTGTGGCACCGGTTGCCGGTGACACCTCGGAGGATGAAGATTCGGACGAAGAAGTAGAGGAAAATGATACCAGTGCACCGCGTATGTATGCATATGAGTACGATGCAAAGACAAACGAATTAAATCAGGTTCGTATTGTTACGAATCCTGCCGAAGAGGATTATCTGGGAATCCAGACAAAAGAAGTACAGACAGAAGCAACCGCAGAAAATGAGGCAAAGACAAGTGTTCAGGTTGCAACAGTGTACTCTTCTTCCTCTGTTTTACTTGCGGAAAAAGGAAGCTCTGCTACAGCAAAAGAAAAGCTGAAAAAAGGCGATGTTATTTACTCGGTTAATAATGAGCTGATTACAAGTGCAAAACAGCTTTCGGAATTACTGGAAAAATGTACGAAAGGAACTGCAGTAACGCTGGAAATTCACCGTACAATTCCAGCAGAAAACGAAGGTGCGGAGCCGACAGAGCAGATTTTGACAGGAAAAATTATTTTGGATGTCCGTGGCAATGTGTTGTACCGCAGCACACCGAATTATGTGCAGGGAATTACATTTTCCGGAGACCGTACAATCTTTAGTTGTTCCTATGGAAGAAACAGTACAAAGAAGAGATTTTTATCCGAATTACAGGTGTATAACCGTGCAGATGCGACCGATGATACGATGCTTGGCGAGTTAGAACTTGCCGTAGCACTGCCGCCAATGGTAGAGGAAGTAGAAGTTGTGGGAGATGAAGTGTATATGATATTTGAATCCGCTGCCACCACGTATCTGGAAGGAACGGATGGCAAGGGTCAGAGTACCTGTCCGATTGACAAAATGATTGCCGTAAAACTCGGACTTGATTCAATAAAATAGAAATATAAATAGAAAATTTAAGGGCGATTCCACAAAACAGCTAATGTGCCATTTGACACGCTGATGCTTCCCTTTCTGCCGGTAAACTCATTGCTGACACCAAGAGGGAATGAATTTGTGAGGGTCGCCCCTTCTACTTCATAATGAAATCCCTGAATGGTGACATTTGTGCTCACGTCGCTCAAAGAAAAGACGGAACATATATTTCCGGTGGTATTTTCCGGTAAATCTTTTCCGAATGTAATGACGCCGTTTGTGACAACTTTTAGTGCATAGTCATCTCCGATTAAGGTTCCGACGGCATTATGCCGGTTTAAGAATGTAAGCGTCTGAATATTAGCTAATGTGTGGTCTAAGCGGCCGCCTAAACCGCCATAAATTTCAAAATTTGTGTATCCTTTTTCCAAACCAAGTCGTGCGGCAAGCATCATGTCCGTATCATCTTTTTCTTTTGGGTGTCGGATGCAGTCGGATGGCAGATGGCTGGATGCCGAAACGGAATCAAAGTCACCAATCACATAGTCGGCACGCAGCCCGATTTTTTCTAAATAGTCAAAGCCGCCATCAACAGCGATGACCAAATCATCTTTTCCTAATTCGATATGGCAGGGGGATTGTTCCCCTGCCCCCAATAAATAACAGACTTTTGTATCCACTATTTCTGACCTCTTTCAATAACAAGCGCAGCATCTTCCAGATAGGAGCAATCCAAATCCTCTACCGTGCCGTTGTCGCAGGCAGAAGCAAGTGCCGGGTTGATTGGCATCTGGGCGAGTACCGGTACATGGTACTCTTCAGCAATTTCACTGATGTGGCTCTCACCAAATACATGAATTTTCTTACCGCAGTCAGGGCAGAGCGCATAGCTCATATTTTCCACGAGACCAAGAACCGGAATGTTCATAAGAGAAGCCATTTTCATTGCTTTACCGACAATCATGGAAACCAAATCCTGTGGACTTGTAACAACGACAATGCCATCAATCGGAATGTTCTGGAATACGGTAAGTGCAACATCACCGGTTCCCGGCGGCATATCGACAAACAGATAATCGACATTATCCCAAAGGGTGTCAGACCAGAACTGGCGAACCGTTCCGCCAATCACCGGACCACGCCATACAACCGGGTCACTTTCATTTTCCAAAAGGACATTAATGGACATAATATCCACGCCGTATTTTTTTGATTTTACAGGGAAAATCGTTGTTTCATTTCCCTGCGCTTTTTCGGTGATGCCAAATGCCTTCGGAATCGAAGGACCGGTAATATCGGCATCCAAAATACCGCAGTGGTATCCACGGCGCGCAAATTCAACCGCAAGCAAATCGGTAACCATTGATTTTCCTACGCCGCCCTTTCCGCTGACGACACCGATAACCTTGCCGATTTTGCTATTTGGATGTGGTGCTACTAAGAGACTTTTTGGGTCTTTTGAACCGCAATTGCTGCTACAGGTGGAGCAGTCGTGCGTACATTCTTCACTCATTTTAATTTCTCCTTAATAAAAATATTTCTATGCTTACTCTAGTACGAAAGGGGCAGATTTGTCAAGTTGTAATATTATAAGGAAAAACTGTCGATAATATACTTACAGATATGTTGTAAATGGATTTGTGAAAAGAACACAAGGAGGTGTTTGCATGACGACGTTAGGAGAACTGCGGAATAAATTCAGTGCAGTACATAAGCAGTACAATTCGACGGCGTTTGAATTGTCTAAAAAACTAAATGAGACGAAGGAATTGATAAAGCGTGTTCCCGAAGGAGACAAACTGTTTGGGGAACAGGCAGCGGTTTTGGAACTCCAGTACAATGCGGTGAAAGACCAGCAGAAGATTTATGATGATTTCATTCACCAGTTTATGGACAAATGGGATGCTGAGCGTGAGATGGTAAGCGCAAAGCAAAATGCCGAAGCAGAAGGGGATTATTATAAGGAAATGGGTAAAATTCTTGCGGTGGCAATGCGCATGTTCCACGGGGATATCGTTCCCGGCTCGGACGAGAAAAAACTCATGGAATTCGACAGTGATTTGTATCAGATGGCGAAAAATGCACAGATGATGGCAAAGCTTAAAGAACGGAAAAAGTATGATTCGCTGTGGGACGATGAGGAGAAAAAAGAATTGGAAGACCCTATAGAAGCCGCGGATGCAAAAGAAACATCACTTGAAGCACCGGAGGTTGTAAGTGTGGATGAGGTAATCGCAAAAAGTACCGAAGGATGAGCGCTCTCGCTTAATCCATGCGCAGAGGTATCGATAGGCAAAATACGCCTATCTGATACCTGCGTATGGATACTCATCCTTCGGTACTTTTTGCGATTATTAGAAGGGCGTGGACGGATTTTGGTGAAAGGGCAGAGCCCTATGCAACCTTAACCTTTATAAAAAGATAAAAGAGTTGCATGAATTTTGAAAAGATGCATCTGCAAGCAACCTAAAAGCAGAAAATGAGAAGAAAGGGTTGTGTTTTTCGTGTGATTTGTCCGAATAAAGTCAGATAATCAGGTGAAAATGCAACCATTTAGGTAAAATTAGGTGAAAAGAGTTGTCTCGAAAGCATGTATCTCTTCACCTCCCCAAAAAACAAAAATCTCACCGCAGAAATATGCGAAGTGTTCGTTACTAGTCTTTTTAGTATTCCAGCAGTTCTCCTGAATTACTGGAACAAAAAAACCAGCAACGAACACTTCCCACAAACTACCGTTGAAAAACGCCCCCCAATATGGTATCATCACAATAGAATATCAGGGAAGGAAGTACTGCCATGTATACAGTGTCTTTAGAAAAATTTATCCAGAAAATGAAAGTTAAAAATCTTACACCGGATGTTGATATTTCGGCGATTGAAATTACGCAGTCAGACGTAAACCGTCCGGCGTTACAGCTTGCGGGTTTTTTTGATTATTTTGACCATCACCGAATCCAGATTATCGGTCAGGTAGAACATACGTATATGGAAAAGCAGGGAATTGAGGAAAGTCTTAAGCAGATGAAACGAATTCTCTCTTACAAAGTTCCGGGCATTGTTTTTTGCCGTGATTTGCCGGTGCCGGAAGAGTTTTTGCAGTTGGCGAACGAATATGAGATTCCGATTTTACAGTCACATGCTGACACTTCTGCATTTTCCGCTGAGGTTACGAGATGGCTGAAAGTAGAACTGGCACCTAGAATTAGTATTCATGGCGTGCTTGTTGACATTTACGGCGAGGGCGTACTGATTACTGGTGAGAGCGGTATCGGTAAAAGTGAGGTTGCCCTGGAATTGATTCACAGAGGACACCGATTAGTTTCTGATGATGTGGTGGAAATTAAAAAGGTAAGTGATGAGACGCTGATTGGTTCAGCTCCGGATATAACAAGACATTTCATTGAACTGCGAGGCATTGGAATTATTGATGCCAAGACACTCTTTGGTGTAGAAAGTGTAAAAAACACACAGTCGATTGACCTTGTCATTCAGTTGGAAGAGTGGAACAAGGAGCAGGAATATGACCGCATGGGATTGGAAGAGCAGTACATTGAATACCTTGGAAATAAAGTAGTCTGTCATTCGATTCCGATTCGACCGGGACGAAATGTAGCCATTATCTGCGAGTCGGCGGCGGTTAATTACCGACAGAAGAAGATGGGATATAATGCAGCGAGAGAATTGTACAACCGTGTGACGAGTAATAACTTTGGTAAGGCATAGAAAGGACGGATGATATGGCACAGTATTATGTTGGGGTTGATGTGGGAGGAACGACCGTAAAGATGGGAATGTTCTCAGATACCGGAGAACTTTTGGATAAATGGGAAATTCCGACGAGACGAAAAAATAATGGAAAGTATATTCTGTCAGATATTGTAGATAGTATCGAAGAAAAAAGAGAAACCTTTGAGGGGAATATCAAAGGAATCGGTGTTGGTATTCCGGGACCGGTTACTGCTGACGGAACAGTATTAAAATGTGCCAATCTGGGATGGGATGTATTCTCGGTTTCCAACAAACTGGCAAGTTTAACCGGCGTTGGCAATGTAAAAGTTGGAAACGATGCGAATGTAGCTGCGCTTGGCGAGATGTGGAAAGGCGGTGGCAGAGGCTATGACAGTATTGTCATGGTGACACTTGGTACCGGTGTTGGCGGCGGTGTTATTTTACAGGGAAAAATTTTGACCGGCTGTAAAGGTGCCGGTGGAGAAATCGGTCATATGAAAGTTAATATGGATGAAACTCGTGTCTGCGGATGCGGAAACAAAGGCTGTTTGGAGCAGTATGCGTCAGCAACCGGAATTGTGAATATGGCAAAAGAAAATGTACCGGAAGGTTCTTACTTAGCAGATAAAAAAGTTACGGCAAAAGCTGTTTTTGATGGTGCCAAAGAGGGCGATGCTTACTGCATGGAAGTGGTTGAGAAATTTGGCAGATATTTAGGCGTTGCATTAAGTAATGTTGCTCATGTGGTAGATCCGGAAGCCTTTGTTATTGGCGGCGGGGTATCAGCAGCAGGACAGATTCTTTTAGATGTAGTAGAAAAATATTATAATGAAAATTCCATGTTTGCCTTGAAAAACAAGAGTTTCCACTTGGCAGAACTTGGCAATGATGCCGGCATTTATGGTGCTGTGCGAATGGTGCTTTTTAAATAGAAGGAGAGAAAAATGATTCGACTGGAACAGGAACCGCTGCGGACTCATACGACATTTCGGATTGGCGGACCGGCAGCGTACTATTTCATACCGGAGCGAGAAGAAGAAATTATTGAGGCACTGGATTTTGCAAAAGAAAAAGGACTTTCTTACTATGTGATTGGAAAGGGAAGTAATATGCTCTTTTCCGATGACGGTTTTGATGGTGTTATCATTGAAATTGGAAAGGGATTGGAAAAAATAGAAATCTCAGATGATGGTGTTGTGACGGCACAGGCTGGTGTTTCGTTAGCTTATATGGCATCTCGATTGGCTTCAAAAGGGTTAAAGGGTTTTGCCTTTGCCGGAGGAATTCCGGGAACATTAGGCGGAGGTGTTGCGATGAATGCCGGTGCCTATGGTGGAGAAATCAAAGATTGCATTGTGAGTGCAAAAGTATTGACAAAAGAGGGTGAGCGCGTTGTCCTTAAGAAAGAAGACTTGCAGCTTTCCTATCGAAACAGTGTGATTCTTCAAAAAGGCTATTTGGTTTTAGAGGCAACATTTTCTTTTGAAAAGGGAAATCCGGCAGAAATTCAGGAAGAAATCAAAGAGTTAAATAAAAGACGCCGCGAAAAACAGCCGTTAGAGTACCCGAGTGCAGGCAGCACATTTAAACGTCCGGAGGGATATTTTGCCGGAAAACTGATTGAAGATGCAGGACTTAGGGGATACCGTGTGGGTGACGCGCAGGTTTCCGAAAAGCATTGCGGCTTTGTGGTAAACCGCGGTGAGGCGACTGCCAAAGATGTGGCGCAGTTAATAAGTGATGTGCAGAATCGTGTGATGGATGAATTTGGCGTTAAGTTAGAGCCGGAAGTCCGCATGATTGGTTTTGAATAATAAGAAAAGGGGGAACTTTGCATGAGATTTGTCATAGTAACCGGGATGAGTGGCTCCGGAAAGAGTTCCGTAATGAAAATATTAGAAGATGATGGATATTTCTGTGTGGATAATCTGCCGTTGTCTTTACTGCCTACGTTGATTCAATTGACGGAGGATTCCAGCGAGGAAATTGAGCGGGTGGCACTTGGCATTGACATCCGTGGCGGATATCGTTCGTTAAAAGAAGCCGCTCATGTACTGGATGATTTAAAAAGCAGAGGTTATACGCTGGAAATTTTATTTTTGGAAGCGTCAACGTCAGTTCTTGTAAAGCGCTATAAAGAGACAAGAAGAATGCATCCGCTGGCACAGGACGGCCGCATGGATAAAGCAATTGAAGATGAGAGAGCACTTCTTTCCGAACTGAAAAAAAGGGCGGACTACATCATTGATACAACGACACTTTTGATACGTGAATTGAAACAGGAGATTGACCGCATTTTTGTGGAGCATGAGGATTTTTGCAACTTTTATCTCACATTTGTTTCTTTTGGATTTAAGTATGGAATTCCTTCGGATGCCGATTTGGTTTTTGACGTGAGATTTTTACCGAACCCTTTTTATGTGGATGAATTAAAACCACTTACCGGAGATGACAAGCCGGTATACGATTATGTTATGAGTTCACCAAAGGCAGTTGAGTTTAGAAATAAAATGAAAGATATGCTTGATTTTCTGATTCCAAACTACATTGCGGAGGGAAAAACGCAGTTGGTGATTGCAATTGGCTGTACGGGCGGCAAGCATCGTTCCGTGACATTAACCAATGCGATGTATGAGGAGTATGCAAACACGGAATATGGCTGCAAAAAAGAGCATAGAGATATAGAGAAGGACCGGTTAAGATATATATGTCGTTCGCAGGAAAAGTAAAAGAAGAACTGCTTGGGCAAATGGGAAAAGCCAGACATTGCCAGTTAGCAGAACTGGCGGCGTTTTTTGCCGTGTGTGGGCAGATTTACATGAATGAAGAAGGTGAATGTCAGGTTAAGTTTGTGACAGAAAACTTGACAGTTGCGAAGAAATGCTATATGTTAGTTAAGAGAGTCTTTCATATTGTGCCGGATGTGTCCGTAAGCGGACATCATCAATATTCACTTTTTCTACTGGAAGATGAAGATGCAAGGGACTTTATGAAAGCAATTCGAGTGCAGGAATATTCGCCATTTTCGGTGGAGTGTATTGGACAAAAAGCCTGTTGCAACCGGGCTTTTTTAAGGGGAGTCTTTTTGACAAGTGGTTCCGTTACCGACCCAAACAGTGGGTATCATTTGGAAATCGCAGCTGGAGATAGAGAACATGCTGCTCGGATTTTGGAGATTATGGGTATTTTTGGAATTGAGGCAAAAACGATAGAAAGAAAGCATAATTTTGTCGTATACATGAAAGAAGGAGCGGCGATTGTTGATTTTTTGAATGTTGTCGGTGCGCACAAGGCACTGATGGAATTTGAAAATGTTCGCATTTTGAAAGAAATGCGAAATTCCATTAACCGTCAGGTAAATTGTGAGACCGCAAACATTAAGAAGACGGTTTCGGCAGCAGCAAGACAGACGGAAGACATCCGTTATATTCATGATACGATAGGCTTTGGTAATTTATCTGAGAATTTGTCGCAGATTGCGAAATTACGTTTGGAGAATCCGGATGTTTCGCTGAAAGAATTGGGACAGATGTTAGAACCGCCAATTGGAAAATCCGGGGTGAACCACCGATTGCGCAAATTAAGTGAGATAGCACAAGGACTGCGATTAAAAGGAGGAAAACATGATAAGGAAGAACATTGACGTCAGTTTAGGCGAGGATGGAGCAAGACCAATTGCTATGATGGTTCAATTAGCAAGCCAGTATGTGAGTAATATTGAAATCCATCGTGATACTATGACAGTAAATGCAAAAAGTATTATGGGCATGATGACACTGGGACTCGCAAAGGGACAAAAGCTGGAGCTTCTTATTGACGGGGAAGACGAAGAGACTGCTATGAAAGAGATGGAGAATTACCTGACCGGAAATTAGCAGATAAGAAATAGTAATGGTTACTGTCCGAACCGGGATGTTACGGTTTGTATAGCGGCCTTTTTATTTTAGTGAATGGGGGATACCATGGAATTTACGCATTTGCATGTACATACGGAATATAGTTTGTTAGATGGCTCCAGTAAAATCAAGGAGCTTGTGAGTCGTGCCAAAGAATTGGGAATGGATAGTCTGGCAATTACCGACCATGGCGTGATGTATGGCGTGATTGATTTTTACCGTGCGGCAAAAGCAGCAGGAATTAATCCGGTTTTGGGATGTGAAATTTATGTGGCACCCGGTTCACGCTTTGACAGGGAAGCAGGAAATGCAAAAGAAAGCCGTTATCATCACCTGGTGCTTTTAGCAGAGAATGATATAGGATATGCAAATCTTGTTAAAATTGTTTCTCGTGGTTTTACAGAAGGATTTTATTATAAACCGCGAGTGGATTATGATGTGTTAGAAAAATATCATGAGGGAATTATTGCGCTGAGTGCATGCCTCGCAGGTTCAATTCCAAGTTTTCTGCGTCGTGGGCTGTATGATGAGGCGAAGCAGGAAGCGTACCGGTTACAGGGGATTTTTGGTGAAAATAATTTCTTTTTAGAACTTCAGGATCATGGTATTCCGGATCAGAAGACGGTCAATCAGGGACTGCTTCGTCTGCATCAGGAGACAGGGATTGAGTTGGTGGCGACGAACGACGTCCACTACATTTACGATTCGGATGCAGAAGCACACGATATTCTTTTATGCATTCAGACCGGAAAGAAGGTCAGTGATACCGACCGTATGCGCTACGAGGGCGGACAGTATTATTTGAAATCCGCTGGGGAGATGGAGGCATTATTTCCGTATGCCAAAGAGGCGCTTGAAAACACTCATAAAATCGCCGAGAGATGTCATGTTGAAATTGAGTTTGGTGATTATAAACTGCCGCACTTTGATGTGCCGGAGGGAGAGACTTCGGAAAGCTACCTGCGAAAACTCTGTAAAGAGGGGCTTTATAAACGTTATCCAAAGGAGCAGGCAGAGCAGTTGGAAGAGCGGTTAAATTACGAGCTTGATACCATTTCCACGATGGGATTTGTTGATTACTTTTTGATTGTTTGGGATTTTATTAAATATGCCAAAGACCATGGAATTCCGGTAGGCCCGGGACGTGGTTCGGCAGCCGGCTCTTTGGTGGCGTATTCTTTGAATATTACGGATTTGATTGATCCGATTAAATATAACCTTTTGTTTGAGCGTTTTCTAAATCCGGAACGTGTGACGATGCCGGATATTGATATTGACTTCTGCTATGAAAGACGTCAGGAAGTTATTGATTATGTAACGAGAAAATACGGAGCCGACCACGTGGTGCAGATTGTAACATTTGGTACGATGTCAGCGCGTATGGTAATCCGCGATGTCGGACGTGTGTTAGACCTTCCGTATGCGTATGTAGATAGTGTGGCAAAGGCAATTCCAATGGAGCTTGGTATTACGATTGCAAAAGCGATGAAAATGAATCCGGAACTGCGCACGATGTACGAAACGGATGATTCGGCGAAGAAACTGATTGATATGGCAATGCGTTTAGAGGGACTTCCGCGACATACTTCTGTTCATGCGGCGGGGGTTGTAATCAGTCCAAAACCGGTCGATGAATTCGTTCCGCTATCAAGGGCTTCGGATGGCAACATTACGACGCAGTACACGATGGTAACGTTAGAGGAATTAGGTCTTTTGAAAATGGATTTTCTGGGACTTCGTACGTTGACGGTAATCCAGAATGCGATTCATGGTGCGTTTGATGTACACGACATTGACTATAATGATAAAGAAGTATTTGATATGATAAGTTCCGGACACACAGAAGGCGTGTTCCAGTTAGAAAGTGCGGGGATGAAAAACTTCATGAAAGAGTTAAAGCCGCACAGTATGGAAGATATTATCGCGGGAATTTCTTTGTATCGTCCGGGACCGATGGATTTTATTCCAAAATATATAGAGGGAAAAAATAATCAGGATAATATTCAGTATGACTGCAAGGAACTAGAGCCAATTTTAGCACCGACCTACGGCTGTATTGTTTATCAGGAGCAGGTTATGCAGATTGTGCGTGATCTGGCAGGATATACCCTTGGACGAAGCGACCTTGTGCGCCGCGCTATGTCCAAGAAGAAAGCCGATGTCATGGCAAAGGAACGCCAGAATTTTGTGTACGGAAATCCGGAGGAAGGTGTACCAGGCTGTATTGCAAATGGTATTGACGAGAAGACTGCCAATAAGATTTATGATGAAATGACAGATTTTGCCAAGTATGCGTTTAACAAATCCCATGCGGCAGCATATGCGGTCGTTTCTTACCAGACAGCATGGCTCAAATATTATTATCCAGTAGAGTATATGGCAGCTCTTATGACCTCAGTCATTGATAATCCAGGAAAGGTAGCCGAGTACATTTACAGTTGCCGCCAGATGGGGATCAAGATTCTGCCGCCGGACATTAACCATGGTTACAGCAGCTTTTCTGTAGATAACGGAAGTATCCGGTACGGACTGGCAGCTATCAAGAGCATCGGCAGACCAGTCATCAAAGAAATTGTTGCAGAGCGGAAAGCAAACGGAGAGTTTAAGAATCTGAAAGATTTCATTGAGCGGATGTCAGGAAAAGATATCAATAAGAGAACGATTGAGAACTTTATCAAATCCGGTGCATTTGACGAACTTGGAGGAACAAGAAAGCAATTCATGGTCATCTATGTACAGATTCTCGACCAGGTGAACCGGGAGAAGAAAAATTCCATGACAGGTCAGATGTCTCTTTTTGACATTGTAGGAGAAGAACAGAAATCCGAGTTCGATATTCCACTGCCAAATGTAGGTGAATACGAGAAGTCTACGAAACTTGCTTTCGAAAAAGAAGTGCTTGGAATCTACTTAAGCGGACATCCGATGGAAGAGTACGAGGAGCAGTGGAGAAAAGGCATTTCCAAAACGACACAGGATTTCCAATTTGATGAGGAATTGGGATTTTCAAGAGTCAGTGATGGCGCAGCAGAGATCATTGGTGGAATCATTGCGAGCAAGACAATCAAATACACGAAGAATAATAAGACCATGTGTTTCCTGACGATCGAAGATATTATGGGATCAGTAGAAGTCGTTGTATTCCCAAGAGATTATGAGCGCTATCATCAATATCTGGAAGAGGAAAATGTTGTCTTTGTTAAGGGACGGGTGTCAGAAGAGGATGAAGCCTCCAGCAAACTGATCTGTGAGAAAGTCATTCCATTTGGACAGAAGAAACAGGAACTCTGGATCCAGTATCCGGATAAAGAAACATTTCTTCAGGGAGAGAAGATGCTATATGATATGCTTGCATCTTCTGATGGAAATGATGAAGTTATAGTATATTGTAAGGCAGAGCGGGCGGTAAAACGCCTTCCATCTAACCGAAATGTGAATATAGAACCTGGATTACTAAGCAGGCTTATGAATTATTTTGGTGAATCTTGCGTAAAAGTGGTGGAAAAACCATTGAAAAGCTAAGGCAATTCATATACAATGTAGCGTGAAGGGTTAAATAAATAACGAAATAAATATGTTGCTGATCAAAGAGGTGAAAAGCAACTCTACGATGGAGGAGAAGAATCATGGCAGAAAGAATCATTCGTACAATAGGTGTATTGACAAGTGGAGGAGATGCTCCGGGAATGAACGCGGCAATTCGTGCTGTTGTCAGAACTGCACTTGGAAAAGGTGTGAAAGTACGAGGCATCAGAAAAGGTTATAAGGGACTTCTCAATGAGGAAATCATCGATCTGGATGCAGGAGATGTATCAGACATTATTCAGCGTGGAGGTACAATTCTTCAGACGGCCCGTTGTAAAGAGATGATTACAGAAGAAGGTCAGCAGAAAGCAGCAGCTATCTGTAAAAAGTATGGAATTGACGGTCTGGTAGTAATTGGAGGAGACGGATCTTTCCGTGGAGCGCAGAAACTTGCATATCTTGGAGTGAATACGATTGGAGTTCCGGGAACCATCGATCTTGATATTGATTGTACAGAGTATACGATCGGATTTGACACAGCGGTAAATACAGCTATGGAGGCAATTGATAAAGTCCGTGATACATCTACTTCACACAGCAGATGTTCTATTATTGAAGTTATGGGACGTGATGCAGGATACCTGGCTCTGTGGTGCGGTATTGCAAATGGAGCTGAACGTATTCTCCTTCCTGAGGAAGAAGGATATGATATTGAGGATATTATCGATGATATAAAAGAGTCTAAAAAAAGAGGTAAGAAGAACTACATTATCATCAATGCAGAAGGTGTTGGTGATTCTGTGAATCTTGCAAAGACAATCGAAGAAAGAACAGGCATGGAGACAAGAGCAACTATCCTTGGACATATGCAGCGTGGTGGAAGCCCGACATGTAAAGACCGTGTATATGCATCTATCATGGGATCCATGGCAGTAGATCTTCTCTTAGAAGGAAAGACGAACCGTATCGTAGGTTACAGACACGGTGAATATGTAGATTTTGATATTGAGGAAGCACTTGGAATGCAGAAAGGAATCCCTGCATATCAGTACGAGATTTCCAAGAAGCTTTCTCTGTAAAGCCGGCAGGAATAGAAGTGATGATGTCCGCCGGACTTCGAGAATGAGGAAAGATAAAGATTTATGACGAAAAATGTATTAGTTACAATATCCGGACTTCATTATGATGACAGCGTGATGATGGTGCAGGAGGAGAATAGTAATGAGGCCAACTCCATAGAGGTGACAACTCCTGCCACCTATTATCTGAAAAATGGGAAACATTATATAGTTTATGATGAGGTCGTAGAGGGAATTCCGGGGACGATCAAGAATCGGATCAAAATTGATGAAGGAAAGCTTTTAGATATTACAAAAAGCGGAATTACTAATTCGCATATGGTATTTGAGACCGATAAGATTAATGTGACTCCATATCAGACTCCATACGGAGATCTGCTTCTTGGCACATATACGAAAGGTATGGATATACAGATTGAAGAGGAGCGCATCGAACTTCAGGTCAGATATTCTCTGGATATTAATGGAGACAAGGCCGCAGACTGCGATATCCGCATTCTGATAGAAGCGAATGAATA